>SMTZ1_10004056_pt1 | contig 32907 bp, 25 predicted proteins | sample DeeMarSWOR136_30_FD_25667 | JGI IMG/M metagenome (IMG submission 25667) | reverse complement strand
TAAGTCGCTGAAAAGACCAGGCCGGGAGCCTCGGAACGTAAGAAAAGCCCCCTGACCCGTAGAAATGTAAACAATATTTTGCTCTCCTTAATATGTCACCTTCCTTCAATGTTACCCATAGATGGCTTTTGCTATGCTTTTTTGTATACCTTGCACATCAACCCTCTGAAAACTGCAGATCCCATCTCAGGGCTAAAGGGCGGGTTGTTATTTGTCAGCATGTTCAGATTGGATTCCCCAAAACCATATAGATCTCCCACCCCTTTCTCCGGGTACCACCAGCCATGATCACCCACGACCACTCTGGGATCGAGGCTCTCTGTAAACTCAGCCCTATGGCTTATTTTGCCTCGCTTGTTTTCAACATAAACCCAGTCACCCTCCTTGATTCCAAGCTTCTTTGCGGTCTTGGGGTGGATATTGAGAATCGGATCGGGGCGTCCTGATCTCAAACTTGGAATCTGTCTCAGGTTGGAATGGCGGAAAAGAGCGGGCTTCCTGCACGTCAGGATCAAGGGATATTCCTCCGCCAGAGCGGGGTCACGGTAAGGCGAATCGTGAGGTTCACGGTAGGTGGGCAAAGGGTCAGCTCCATTTTCTTCGAGAAAGCGGGAGTATATCTCAATCTTACCCGAAGGGGTGCCGAAACCACTTTCTTCAAAAAATCTGTACCGTTTAACGCCATGAAGGACACCGATCTCCCTGAATTCATCAAAGGTGATATGGGATGGTTTCAGGATCTCGTTCAGAAACTCCTGCTCATCGTTCCAGAAATGCTCCCTCAGTCCCAGTTTCTTGCTCAGTTCAATATATATTTTAACATCCGACCAGCACTCACCCGGGTCAACCACGGCTTGTTGAATCTGGGCTGCATAGGGAAGCAGTCCATGATGAATAGCATCGTACTCAAGGTAATGGGCTACAGGCAGTACGATGTCGCACAACTCGGTTGTCGGTGTCATGAAGTAGTCGGAGGCTGCGGCAAAGTGCAGTTTTGCAAATGCCTCCCGGGTCTCTTGGGCATTACTCCATGTATTAAGGAAATTGGCCCCCTGGATATAGGCCACGCGCGGCATGTAGGGTTTTTCATCCAAAAGGGCCCTTACGATTCCCTGGGGAAGGGCATAGTGGATAAAGGGCGCCAGATGTTCCGCGCCAAGCCTCCTGTCGCGTCTCTCCTTAGGGACGTTGTCTTGCATGGTAAATTCGGGCGAGCTCCGATTTGCCAATTGCGGAGCCAACCACTTTATCTCTCCTCCGGGCACACCGATATTTCCGCAGATGGCTTCCAGGATATAGATGGCGCGGGAGACCTGAAGGGATTGTTGGATGTTCTCTACAGCATTTCCACCTTCGATGACGCCCGGTTTGGTGGTGGCATATAATCTGGCCGCCTCTCGGACGGTTTCGGCCGGTACCCATGTTATCTCCGCAACCTTTTCCGGCGAATAGGCCTGAACGTGCGGCACAAGTTTATCAAAGCCGATCGTCCAATGATCGACAAACTCCTTATCAATCAGGCCCTCTTTGATGACCACATGGATCATTCCCAGAGCCAATGCCATGTCTGTGGCCGGCCTCGGTCGCACCCAAAGGGTTGCATCTTTCGCCAGTTCGGTCTCAAAGGGGTCGATGACCATCACCTTTGCGCCCTGGGCTTGGGCCCGCCTAATTTGATGATAAACCGGCGGGAATGTCGCCTCGGGGTCGGAGCCCCACACGACGATACAGGCCGGGGGGTGATCGTAATCCTGCGAAATCGAGTCCCCCACAGTCAGCTTCATTGCATTAACGTGAGGATGATGACAGACATATGCCATGGATGTGATATTCGGCGAACCAAAGGCATTGGCGAGCCTGGTGAAGACATTATCCTGCATACCTTTGAATGCTCCCCGCAACCAGAGCACCGACTCCGGCCCGTACTCGGCCTTGGCCTTGTTCATTTCATCCGCTATGGTGCCAAGGGCATCATCCCAGGAGATTCGTTCCCATTTCCCTTCACCCCTTTGCCCTGTCCTGCGCAATGGATGTCTAAGGCGGTCGGGGTGATTGAGAAATTCGAGAGATGCCAACCCCTTTTTGCATAAAGCCCCCCTGTTTATCGGAGAATCCGGATCTCCCTCTATTTTGGTAACCTTTCCATTCTCTACGTGCGCCAGAACACCGCAATCAGAGTGGCATATGGCACAATTGGTTCTCACAATCCCGTTCTTAATCATAGTTTCTTCTCTCCTTTAAATCACACCAGTGAATTCTCAGAATGATCTCAATTTGCAGTACGGAGATGTGTTCCGCGGTAAGCTAAAAAATCTTTTTCCCTACAAATTCAAAAGCTTTGCCTACAAGCCAAGTCAAATCTATTGTGAATCTGATTCGATTCCCTGATCCTAAGACAGCAAGTCATGTTGTGGACCCATGAAACCAGTGCGATCTACCCGCCCACGGGCGGGCATCACGCCTAATGGGGCCGGGCCCCTTTTGAAAACCCCCCAGAATGGATCAATTCCTCATCTTTGGTTTGAGTCAAGAGAGCACGCAAAAGAAAATGCTATCGGATGAGGTGGGTTAAGGTGACATGCAGTCCCTTTGTTGAGGCCGGAGTGTAGGAGATTTTGGCTTGTGGGTCAAGAGGAAAGGCGCTTCATGACATGGTGCTCCTCCCTTTTGGTGTAAAATAAAGGGCGTCCCCGTCTTTTTCTGAAAGAGCCGATCCCAAAAGAGAATCCACAAGAGCCGGCCGTGGTCTGATCTTTGAGGATACCTGCCCCCCTTTCCGCTTGACCGACCTGTGCTGATTTCATATATTCCCTCGAGTTGGTAACTATTTATGGGTGAGCGCTTCGGCTATGAAGGTCGAGTCCTGGCGAAGACGAGGGAGCGGACAAAGGCCTGTTGGAGCCAGATCCCGGTGCAGGCCCAAGGGGTGATAAGAGAACCATGATAAAAAAGGTCATCGGCATTTTGGGGGGCATGGGTCCGGAAGCAACCCTGGACTGCTACGGAAAGATCATAAAAAACACGCCTGCCGCGCAAGATCAAGACCATTTGCGGGTCGTCATTGACTCCAACCCTGAGGTGCCAGATCGAACCGAGGCCATCCTCGGCAAGGGAGACTCGCCTGTGCCCGCACTGGTCCGTGGCAGCAAGGTTCTAGAGTATGCCGGGGCCGATTTCATCATCATTCCCTGCGTTAGTGTCCACTTTTTTTTGGACGAGTTACGGTCAGAAATAGATCTTCCCATACTTTCCATCTTTGATGCGGTTGCGGAGACAATCGAGCGGGAACATCCCGAAATCAAGACTGTGGGCTTGCTTGGCACGACAGGCACGGTACGGGGTGGCGGGTTTCAAAAAAGGCTGGGTCGTGGCGGAATCAAGACTGTCGTTTGTGACGAACACCATCAGGCCCGTGTCATGGCCGCCATTTACGACATAAAAAAGACTGAGCCGGACCGGTCACGGAAGGCTATTATATTCGAGCTGACAGCTGCCGCTGAGAGCCTGATAGCCCAGGGCGCGCAAGGCGTTGTCGCGGGCTGCACCGAGATCCCCCTTGCCTTGACCCAGGAACACCTCTCTGTTCCTTACTTCGACGCCGTCCTCATTCTTGCCCGTGAGGCGATTAGCAAGTGCGGCCTAGAACCGCTCCCCCTCCGTTAGCAGGCTGCTGAAAAACGGATAACCGTTTAATTTCAGCCTTGATAGCTAAATTAGACTAAGGACCTTGTGCAATGGGAATAACGGCTAAAGAAGAGCGATGATTTTTCTCTCACCCCTTGAAAATGGGATTTTGCTCAAGCCTGAAAGGGTGGTCCATTGCCAACGATGACAGCCCAAGGCTCGAGGTTTGCCACCATTCAGCTCGCATTGAAACGCATGAAAGGTCACCCGGAAGTGGGTATAGGCGTGTTTTACAGAAGCGATCGGCTTTTTGACCTGTATCCTGACGCCCACTTCCTCCTTGACACTCCTGCGCAAGGCGCTCTGCAAAGCCTCCTTCGGTTTTCTCTCTCCCCCAGGGAATTTCCAAAGGCCGCCCAGAAGTCCGCTGTGAGGCCTCTGGACTACCAGTAACCGCCCCTGCCTATCCGCAACAATACCCGCGGTTACGTCCTTGTGTGCCAAAGGGGATCTTTTTTTCCTCATGGGAAGCGTATCCTGTAAGCCCTGCTTCTTGGCTAGGCAGAAGGAATGCAGGGGACAGGCGTTGCAGGATGGTTTTCTGGGTGAGCAAACGGTTGCGCCCAGATCCATGAGTCCCTGGTTGAAGGGGGATGAATGCGCTTTTGGGACCAGTTCTTCTGCAATCCGATCAATGCGTCGAAGGGTATCCGCTTGGTCGAGCGGGTCTTGGATGGCAAAAAGTCGGCAGATGACGCGGCGAACATTCCCGTCCACCGTGGCAACTTGTTGTCCAAAGGCAAAACTCAGGATCGCAGCGGCTGTGTAACGGCCAATACCGGCGAGGCTCAAGAGCGCCTTTTCAGTGTCGGGAATCTGTCCACCCCAGCAGGCCGTGATTTGTTTGGCTGCCAGGTGGAGATGTCTGGCCCTGGAATAGTACCCCAGGTTTTCCCAGATCTTGAGCACGTCTTGAAGAGACGCCTCAGCCAGGGATTTCACGGAGGGAAAGGCGGACAAAAACCGCCTATAGTAGGGTAGGACCGTATCCACCTGCGTCTGTTGCAGCATGACCTCAGAGATCCAGATGCGATAAGGGTCCTTGGTTCGGCGCCAGGGCAGGTCCCGCTGGTGTTTGCCATACCATCTCAGAACGAGGTCCGAAATAGAAGGAGCCTTCTTTTTCATTATTCCATCATTCCAATCTTCCAATTCGGTCACGGCTTGTATTTTTCCAAATACTCCCTGACCCGCACCTTTCTTGCGGTGTTCTGTGAGCTCATATAGCGCACCTTGCCGAAGATTCGCCTTTCCGGTCCCCACGGCCTGTCGTAGCGGCCAAGGACCCACATGATGCCACTGTAAGAGTTGGGATCTCTACCGTCCAAGGCGTATTTGTTGTTCAGTTGCATCATCACCTCCAGGGCATCCTTCGGGCTCGCCGTCCATTCCAGGATTTTCTTTCCCCAGAGCATGCGCAGATAATTGTGGATCCGGCCTTCCAAGAGCAACTCCGTTTGGGCCGCATTCCAGAGATCGTCATGGGTTTGAGCGGTCTCGAACTGGTCCAGGGTATAAACGTAGGGCCTTTTGTCTTTCTTGTGATCGGCCAGGGTCTTCAAGGCCCAATCCGGAAGGGATTCATAGCGGTCATAGGCATCGCTTTGCCAGGTCATGTTGTAGCCCAGTTCTCGCCAGGTGATGAGCTCATCCAGAAAGGCCTCAGCCGCCTCGCTCATCCCCCACCACCCGCTGCGGCCGCCCGTCGCCTTTTGGGAAAGATCTTCCAAAGACCACACTTCCTTTTCTGCGATGCAATGGAAAACCTCGTGAACGGATATATGGCCGAAATGCAGATAAGGCGAGAGTCCGCTCGCACCCTCTTCATCTGGATGGTTGCGGTTTTCCGGGTAGAGGGGAAGCCGTTTTTCTACAAACCCCTTCATGACCCGATCCGCCTCTCGCGGGCCCCCCCGTCGCTCCACAACACCCACGTCGTGATCGATGGGGATATCCGCCAGGGCTTTCGGTTCTCCCCGCAAGAGCGCTGAGGAAACAGCCGGCCATTTCGTCGTGATTCCGTTGGGAAGGGCATTAAGTGGCGGTAGCTTGACTCCCTTTAATGGGTTATCTTTGGGTTTATCCGATAAATAGGTCGGCAATTGCCTTTGTAAGAAGCGCCTGAAGGCGTAAGCTGTAGGATGGATTTTGTCCGCTGCCCGCAAGGGGAGAAGGCCATTGGAATCGATCGCCTCCACAAGCACAGCGAGCTTCTTGGAAGCGGCCATCAACATTCTGGGGATAAAAAAGGCCGGATAGTCATCGGTAATGACCACGCAGGCTTTCTTGGCCAGGGCGGCGAGCAAACCTTTGTCTTCATCATGGCCGGGCTCCACATAAGGATAATAGAGCACAGGTGATTTCTCGAAGCGCTGGGCATTGTCCGCCATACCGTCCAGGATGAATTGATGGAGGCGATCGCAGGCCCATGGGTAGCCGCTACGGAGTGCCTCAAAAACAACCAGGGGTTTCTTCAGTTCCGTCGCCCATTCTACCGCTCTTTGAAGGCTGAAGTTCCATTGGGGCCTGCGAAAGGCAATGACCCAGTATAAGGCATAGTCGCCTTTCGGGTTGACAGGGGCCTCATTGGCCTTTCGGATGCGTATCGAGGGAACGGTTCTCATGATGATCTCCGCCATCCAAGGAGTTCGATGCTTAAAAGTGCGATTTGCGATAAGAGGGAAATACCCAGGAGAGCAAAAAATTTTTTGCATTTCTACGGGGCATGGGACCTTTCTTACGTTCCGAGGCTCCCGGCCTGGTCTTTTCAGCGACTTATCCATGGGGGAGTTCTGCCCCCTCCGCATTCTCCGCCTACGGCGGAGCTGCGGCTTCCCCCACAGATAAGTCCCGAAAAGAACGGCGGCCTCCCACCAGTCACTTCATAAAGGCCCCATGCCCCTCGTATTCTTAACATTCCATGTAAACAATTTGACGCTCTGAGTACTAGGCCCTTAAAGTTCCTCAAAATGGGCATCTGTGAGGCCGTCTAACAAAAGAAAGGAACGAATCTTAATGCAAAAGACCTCTGCATCGGGATGGGCCAGGAATTCCCCAAGATGGGGGTGTTTTTCCAGAAGCTTCGCCCGAATCCTGGCCTTCTTTGTGTGGTCCTCGATTTCTTGGAAGGTTCCGTCCACAGTCATGGCTTTTGCTTCCGGTCGAAGCGGCCCGGCATGCTCCTCCCGCGTATCAATAAGAAGACTGACATCCGGATTCTCCATGAGATTCCTGAACTTTGTGGTCTTCTTGAAGGTGGCCATGTAAATCTCGCGACAATCATCGTCGACCACATAGGCCATAAGAGAGCAATGGGGTGTTCCCCCTGACGTGGTAGCGAGCACACAAATATCCTTTTCTCTTGCCAGTTGCTTCATTTTCTCAAGCATCTTTAAACACTCTCGATAAGTTGGCACATCCCAAATCTGCAAAAACACACATAATCAAAATCATAGTCACAATACCCATGATTTACAAGGGGGTAGGGGTTTTCTCCTCAATTCAGATCTGCTATGCTGAGTGCATCATTAAGTATGGAGGTAATCCATGCAAAGAAAGATCAGACTCGGAATCAGCACCTGTTTGCTGGGGGAGAAAGTTCGCTTCGACGGCGGACACAAATGGGACCGCTATTTGACCGACACCCTGGGACAATATGTGGAGTACGTCCCTGTTTGCCCGGAGGTGGAGTGCGGTCTGGGGGTTCCCCGCGAATCCATGCGCTTGGTGGGCGATCCGGAAAACCCCCGCCTTGTCACGACCCGGAGCCATCGAGATTTGACGGACCGCATGGCGCAGTGGGCCAAGAAAAGGGTGGTCGAGCTGGAAAAAGAGAACCTATGTGGCTTTATTTTCAAAAGCGATTCTCCGAGCAGCGGGATGGAGAGGGTGAAGGTCTACAACGAAAAAGGCATGCCCCTCAAAAAAGGGAGGGGCGTGTTTGCCAGGACCTTCATGGAGCACTTTCCTCTCATCCCTGTCGAGGAAGAAGGCCGCCTCCATGATCCAAAACTCAGAGAAAATTTCATCGAGAGTATCTTTACCTTAATGCGGTGGCGCGAACTCCTTCAGGAAGGACCGAGCAGAAGGAATCTGGTGGCTTTTCACACGCAAAACAAGCTTCTCCTTCTCTCCCACAGTGAAAAACACGAGCGGATGATGGGCAGACTTGTTGCCGCAGCCAAGGAGAAGCCGATTAAGGAGATTTTCGAAATCTACGAAGGTTTCCTTATGGATGCTTTGAGACTGAAGACAACGATCAAGAAAAATGCCAATGTCCTTCAGCACATGATGGGGTACTTCAAGAAAGATCTCTCTTCCGATGAAAAACAGGAACTGCTCGAGGTCATTGATGAGTATCGGAAGGGCTACGTACCGCTCATCGTTCCCATCACGCTCATGAACCATTATGTGCGCAAGTACGATCAATCCTACCTAAAGCAGCAAACCTACCTGCAGCCACACCCCATGGCTTTGCAGCTGAGGAATCATGTATAAGCAAGGCTAAAGGCATAGGGCTCAGCCGCCGTCGCCCGAAGGCTTTGGCGGGCCAAGAGGTGCAAGGATCAGAGTGCTCAATCATGAGATTTGATGTTAGAGTAGTGAAGTATTAGGGCGAAGAAAAAAACAACGGCTGACGCCAATTGAAAATGTCAAATGTCAAAGCCCAAATGCCAAATGAAATCCTAATGTCAAATGACAAAAAGGAGCGGCTTATCGTACTTTTGGATTTGGGATTTTGACATTCATTTGACATTTGGATTTTGTCATTTGGCATTAATACGCCCCTGGTTTGCCAAACTCCATTTCTTCGACCCCATCATTCCAATATTCCTTTGGTCCACCAATACATCACTTCACATCAATCCAGCCCTAGAACCCCCTCTGTGAGCTGGGCGAGCAACGGTCGTTTTCGGGGTTGTACATGCAGCGGTAAGAGGTGCCTCTGTTCCCTTCCCTGTACATGTGATCCCAGCCGCGCACAAAATAAGGGCATTCGTCGTTGAAACAGATGTACATGAAATCATTGTCCCATGTGTAGGCGAAGGGATTGTCCGGCACGGCCCACCTTTTCATCTTCTCGCCGCAATAGGGACACCGCAAGGTCTCTTTCACAGATTTCTTTCTTCTGTCCAGTTCTTCTTTTTCCAATGATTCACCGTAAGATAGAGATACGGTGGGCGGCCTTTTGCGGGATGAGGCTGCTCCTGTTTTTTCCGCATAAAGTGCATAAACGGGGTCGCTGGGAATCCCCATGTGGGCATATTTGTCATCCTTTGGGCGAGGCTTGCCTTTTGAAACAAAAAGGGTCGGCTTTTCAAAAAAACCGGTCTCTCTAAAAAACCCCTCTACAAGAAGCACCCGTTCTTCCTCGCCGGACTCCTTCCAGATTTTGACCGCCTTCTGAGGAAACATCCGGTTTGAGAAGACGACCAGGAACAATCCGCCCGGTTTGAGAATTCTGCCCACATCTCTGAACACATCGATAGGCTTTGTCATGTAATCCACGGATACGGTGTTTATTACAGCGTCAAAAGTGTTGTTCCGGAACGGCAGTTTTGGGTCCTCATTAAGGTCGTGGATGACGTAGTCGGACAGTGCCCCGTTCTCTTTCAGTTCATTCTCATTGAGGCCCAGCCCAATGACCTTGCCGGGATTGAGCTTGTTGGGGATGTGAGAGTCCCATCCTGCCATCAAGTCCAAAATGACAGGTTTCTCTTCAACGATGAGACCCCCGATCACTTTTTCTATGGTGGACAAGGCCAGAGAATCGAGATGACTCACAAATCGATCCCTGGCATAAAATGTTTTGTCATCTGTTTCATCCAGCCTGGAGAAGGCATCGTTGGGATAGAAAGAGGCTGGATGGGGTGATTTTTCGACAGCTGTTTCAACCTTCAAGTTCATTGTTTCCTCCATCAAAAAGCCGGGTTTCAAAATTTCGAAACCCGGCTCGTGGCCCCAATTCCTGGGCGGGTTTGAATTTTCAAGAAGCATACTTACTTTATAAACTAACTTTTTGGTGGCTTTTGTCAACGGCCGTTAAGATGGATTTTGTCACAAAAGGAGTTGTCCTATGCGATCAGACCCTGTTCTGGTCACAGGCTCAACAGGATATGTGGGAGGCCGGCTGGTCCCCCAACTGCTCGCCTCAGGCTATCGTGTTCGCGTTATGGGACGGTCCCTATCCAAGTTGCAATGCCGGCCCTGGGCCTCGAACCCTTTGGTTGAATTAGCACAAGCCGATGTCCTGGATCGCGATTCGCTAAGCAAAGCGGCGCAGGGGTGCTGGGCTGCTTTCTACCTCGTTCACTCCATGAACCCTCAGCAGAAAGATTTTGCAGAGGCCGACCGGAGGGCCGCTCAGAACATGGTCAAGGCGGCCGCTTCAGCCGGTTTGGAGAGGATGGTCTATCTGGGAGGCCTGGGCATTGAGGAACAAACACTGAGCAAGCACCTCCGATCGAGAACAGAGGTGGCCAAGATATTACAATCAGGTGCCGTGCCCACCACTTTTTTGAGGGCCGCCATGATCCTGGGCTCCGGGAGCGCCTCTTTCGAGATTCTGCGGTATCTGGTGGAGCGGCTCCCGGTGATGACAACACCACGCTGGGTGCGGACGCCTGTCCAACCCATTGCCATACGCAACGTCTTGAGTTACTTAGAGGGATGCCTTGAGCATGAAGAGGCGATGGGGCAGACATTCGATATTGGTGGTCCTGATGTTCTCACTTACCAACGTCTGATGGAGATCTATGCTGAAGAGGCCGGCCTGCCGAAACGATGGATCGTCCCGGTTCCTGTGTTGACGCCCCGTCTGAGTTCCTACTGGATCCACCTGGTCACGCCGGTCCCCGCATCCCTGGCCAGACCGCTTACAGAGGGCCTGCGCACACCGGTGGTGTGTCAGGAAAATCGAATCCAGTCCCTCATGCCGCAGGAACTATTGAGTTGCAGGGAAGCCATAGGTCTGGCCCTGGAGAAGGTCCAGCAACAGCGCGTTGAGACCTGCTGGTCAGATGCCGGTCGATTGTTGGCTCCCGAATGGGTTTACTGCGGGGATGCCCAATATGCCGGAGGCACCATTCTGGAATCTGGCTACCGTGCTGTGCTGAAAGCCGGCCCTGAAGAGGTATGGCGGCCAATTCGCCGCATCGGAGGCAGGACAGGGTGGTACTTCGGTAATATGCTGTGGTGGCTCCGGGGCTCGGTGGATCGTATGATTGGTGGGATTGGTTTGAGACGGGGGCGGCGCCATCCCTCTCAGCTTTATGTTGGTGATGCTCTGGATTTCTGGCGTGTCTTGGAGGTGGAAGAGCAGGAGCGCCTGCTGTTGCTCGCTGAAATGAAACTGCCCGGAGAGGCACTCCTAGAGTTTCGAATTCATGACACGGGTGACGGTCGAACAGAGTTGCAGCAACACTCCCGATTCCTACCCAAAGGCCTTTTTGGAATCCTTTACTGGTATGCCCTGTACCCATTTCATCAGTGGATATTCAGAGGCATGTTGCGAAACATCGCTAAAGCTGTGGGCAAACCCATCGTGCAGGGCCCTGACCGATTTGCCCCGGGGCGGCACCATATTTGCTATTTCGACCCAAGGAGCACCCAAAGAGAAACGACACATGGCGGCGCTTCCTCAAGCCGCGTTGAAGTTTAGAGGATCGTCCCCAGTGTTGAAAGGACATCCGCGCCCTCAGGGCCCAAATTCTTTGCTTAAAGGAGGATGGATATGGATCTTGACCTTAAAAAGTACTTTGAGACCGTAAAAGGAACCGGCGTCCTGGCCACGGCTGATGGGGAAGGGCGGGTTGACGTCGCTATTTATGCGAAGCCCCACATCATGGACGATGGCACCATTGCGTTCATTATGGCAGACCGCTTGACCCATCACAACCTGCAGAGCAACGACCGCGCAGCCTACCTTTACAAAGAGGAAGGTCCTGGATACAAGGGGACCCGTCTCTTTCTCACAAAGGTTAGGGAAGAACAGGACAGCGATCTTCTCTATGCGATTCGCAGCAAAAGGTACCCCTCAGAGAAGAGGGAAGGGAAGCCCCGTTTCCTGGTGTTTTTCAACGTGGATAAGGTGCTGCCCCTGGTGGGACCCGGTAGGGACCCCGAAAAGGACTAGAACCGCTTCAAGCTCAGCTGGTGGAGTCGCTTCGGGATATCCCAAGCTTTCATGAGAGCGGCGGTGCTGGGAGGCACCAGATGCTCCCAGGGCTCGCCATTGGCCATTCGGCTGCGCACATCAGCGCCGCTCAGTCCTTTTTCCTGGCGGGGCTTTTCCCAGAGGATCTCGATTTTCAGGCCCAAGCCCCTGAAGCGCTCCAGTTTCTTTCTCCCCCATTGGTCGTAAATGGTGAGGAAGAAGGTGCCATCTAGAGGCACGTAATGGCGGTACAGTTCCGGCAAATTGATGGGGAAGGGAACTACGGAGAAATCCGTTGCCACTTTCATTCCAGCCTCGACCATGGCATGCTGCACCATGGTGTAGCGTTCGAAATAGCTCAGTGGGTTTGCTGTAGGGAGGCTCCGATGGGGGTCCGCGGAGTCATCTCGGGTGAGGGTGGGATCTGGATTGGTGATACCAATCACCAAGTGCCGGCACCGCGCTTTGCCCGCCAGCAAATAGCGGAGATGGTCGTTGTGTAGAACTTGAAATCGGCCGTGAATGACGCCCATGTCGATCATTTCATTGTTGCTCCATGCACCAGAAGACCTAAGGTGCGTAAAGCCTCGAATCGGAATTGACTTTCACTTTGTAGTGGGGACCCTGTCAAGTCTTTTCTTCGTGCCTTCCTGTCTCAAATCAGGAAACTGAAGTGTGGCAAGACCCGTCGAGGAATTGTATAATACAACAAAAACCCTGGGCAGAAAGCGAGAATGCGGGGACCGTATGTCGGTAGGGGGGACGTCCCTCAAAATGCAACGCACGTAGGGGCGGGCTTTACGCCCGCCCGCGGGAGGGGATTAATCCGCCTGAGGCGGATAAACCCCTCCCCTACAGCATTCTAATGTCTCCCTTCTTGAGAATGGTTGAAGGAACTTCCGGGACAGAATAATGCCAGGGACCAACACACGATGGCCCATGGGACTTTGAAGATAGGAGGAAGAGGTTTGAATACGACCCTTGAGCTTTCGGAACTGGACTCCAAAATCGGCCAGCTTTTTATGGTGGGTATCCCGGGGCACGACCTGGATACAGAAACAGAGGCCCTGATCCGGGAATACAACTTGGGCGGCGTCATCCTTTTTGCCCGGAACATAGAAGATCCTTTCCAGCTGGCGGGCCTTTGTCGAGCACTCCAGGAAAAATCTATGGAATACCACAACCTCCCTCTTCTCCTCGCTGTTGATCAAGAAGGCGGTAGAGTGGCGAGACTCAGGGAGCCTTTTACGGTGTTCCCTGGCAATAAAGCCATAGGCATGGATGAGAGGTCTGTGGAGCTTGCTGAAGAGTTCGGAGCGGTCACGGCAAAAGAGATGAAAATGGTGGGTCTCAATATGAACCTTGCCCCGGTTTTGGATGTTCAGCGAGGTGAGCTTGAGAAGCACCTGGACGGACGGAGCTTTGGGGAAGACCCTGAAAAGGTGGCTTTCCTGGGGAAAACGGTGGTGAAGGCGCTTCAAGACAATGGGGTGATGGCCGTGGCCAAGCACTTTCCGGGATTGGGTCGCGCTACTCTGGACCCCCATCTTCAGCTTCCAAGAATAGATGTGGACATGCATGAAATAGAGCAAGTGAATTTACCACCCTTTAAGGCGGCCATTGAGGAAGGGGTCTCAGGGATTATGACGTCCCACGCCATATATCCTGCATTGGATTCAGAGAGCCCGGCCACGCTTTCCCCAGTCGTTTTGACCGAGCTCTTAAGGGAAAAGATGGCATTTGAAGGGCTGATCATCACGGATGACCTGGAGATGGGAGCCATAGCCAACCACTGGCACGTTGCTGAAGGCGCTGCTAAAGCTTTTGAAGCCGGGGCCGATATCCTGCTTATCTGCAAGGAACAGAGAAAGGTTCTGGAAAGCATCAATCTCATTCGCAGCAAATTGCTACAGGGCGAGATAGCATTCAAGAGACTCAGCCAATCCGTCAAGAGAATCGACAAAGTTAGATCAAGTTTGCACGCAGACCTGGAAGAGATATCCTTCGCCAGCATAAAAGAGTACTTCAGGTAAGGGGACGCCCTTTACTTTTTCACTTTTACGCCGTCGATCAAAGAAAGGCTCTCTTCTTTCGCGATGCATTCCCCCCGCACAACCGATTTACTTATTGCAGCCGGACAAAGATCCAGCCTCCTCGACAATTCTGTAAGCGAAATTCCGAGTTCCCTAACCGCCCAATAACACAACAAACTCCTCGCCTTTACACGCACTCGCTCCTTTCCGGGCGCCAAAACAATGGACGGATCAAGTCCCATCACTTCAGCTACCATGGTCACCAGTTTGTTCAGAGTGAGCCCCGCAGCCCTCAAAGCATATCGCTTTTCGAGTTCTTCCTCTGCAGTGGATAAAACTTCTTGAACAAATTGACTGTCTCCCAAGATCCGTTCATCGCTCTTATAGAAGATTTTTGCATCACGAAGTGTCTGTAGATTCGACCATCCCCCTACACTCCTTAACAAGCCGCCCCCGATCAAGTCGTCCCTTCTCCCCTGTTTCAAACCTGCTTCCACAAACATGCGATAGAGCCTACGGGCAGGCGATAGTCTGTAGTCGAACATCGCTAGCACGGCGTTCACCTCCTGCCAGGGTTGCTTGCCTTTTCCCAAAAGGGCACTGTGCCCGCAATACCGATATGTACCGAGTTCATTCAAATCCCGAACGACTCCCGCTCGCAAGGGATTCAGATGTATATACCGCACCAGTTCCTTAAGGTAGGTGTCTTCTTGACACAAGATTGATTTGTAACGATTTTGAAAAAGATGTCCATGACGGCTGTGTCTTCTATTGAACGCAATTGCAAAGCCTGTCAATAGGCGTCTCATGACCGTTGCGATGGGTACGGACCCGGTCTTGAGCAAAAGGTGAAAGTGATTTGGGAGCAAGGACCAAGCGAGACAGGGCGTGTGAGTTTCGGTAGTGATGGCACCGAGACGCTCAAGGAATCTCTCGCGATCAATGTCATCACGAAAGATTCTACGCTGTTCAATCCCTCTGACGATGATGTGGTGCAGAGCACCCGGAGCGTCTATTCGCGATTTTCTTGGCATGAGGAAGGGGTATCACATTATGGGAAGGAACGAAAGTAAAAAAGTGAAGGGCGTCCCCTTTGCCTTGCGTTGACTTTTTCCATCGATCCCATTATGTGAGAACAGATCGAGGCTGGAAATCCTTCCTGACGATGGGGTTTGGAAATCATGATCGACCTGGTTGTGGTCATCGGATACTTTTGCGTCATGCTCTTTGTGGGTTGGCGGAGCAGGCGCCAGTCGGCTGAGGGTTACTGGGTGGCTGGGCGGGGCTACCAAACCGGCCGCATCACCACATCTCTTGTGGCGACCATATTCGGGGCTTCTTCCACCATGGGGGTCATTGGGCTCGGATACTCGAGGGGTCTGACAGGCGCCTGGTGGTGCCTCATAGGGGGCCTTGCTCTTCTTCCTTTCAGCTTTTTCCTCGCTTCCCGCGTGCGTGCCCTTGCTGTCTATACGCTGCCGGATATCTTGAGACAGGCCTACGGCGAAAAAGTTGCGGTTCCCGCAGGGCTTATGATTGCCCTGGCGTGGTGTGGGGTCATTGCTGCCCAGTTGATTGCGGGGGCGAGGCTGTTGCAGGCCCTTTTCCCCCTCTATTTCCAAACGGCTCTGGCTATCGTGGCTTTTGTTTTCACTCTTTACACATTCTGGGGAGGACAGCTTTCCGTCATTAGAACCGACTTCTGGCAATTCATGCTCTTTGTGGGCGGTCTTCTTGTGGCCTTGACTTTTCTGATGGCTTCCGGCGCTGGTTTTTCGGGAGACATCCCGCATGGTCACTTCCGTTTCCCCGTCTCAGAAGGTTTTGGCTGGTACGATGCGCTCCTGTTTTACCCTCTCATCGTCGGCTTGCCCTACCTGGTCGGCCCGGACATATACTCCCGAGTTCTTTGCGCCAAGGACCAGGATGTGGCCCGAAGGGCAGCCCTGAGGTCGGCATTGATTGTGATCCCCCTTTCCTTCCTGCTCGCCCTCTTTGGCATACTGGCTCGGGGTCGATTTCCCGCTATTGCGCCTGAAGCTGCTTTGCCGGAAACACTTCATGCTCTCGTGCCCATGGGGCTTAAAGGTCTCATCGTGGCAGGGTTCCTGGGAGCTGTCATGTCCTCCGCCGACACGTGCCTCATTTCCGCCTCCACCATTTTAACCCTGAATGTGATTGAACCCTTGTACAAGGTGAAAAAGGAGAGACATCTGGGTGTGACCAGGGGAATGGTCTTGACCCTTGGCGCATTGGCCTGGTTGGTGGCGAGCTGGAAACAGGGCATCATTTCATCCTTGCTCCTGGGTTACACGATCTTTGTGGGCGGCGTGGTCCTCCCAACCCTGGCCAGTTTTTTTCAGGACAAGATCAGGATCACACCTTCAGGTGCTTTGTGGGCTGTGGTGATCGGGGGAGGGACGGCCGTATTGGGGAAGGTAGCCGGGGGCACGATCATGAAGACCCTACTGACAGAGCCAGGGCAAGTCTTCCTTGAAAAGGTGCTGGGCCCAAACTACTTGAGCCTCTTGCCTGTTTTTCTATCCCTGCTGGTTATGGTGGCTATTAGCCGCATGACCCGACCCAAGCAGCCGTCTTGATAGGCCTAAATATTAATATTAGTATCAAGGTTTCGTCACACTGCAAGGTGCAAAGTATGAACACATACTGGATGCTGGTCACTCGATACTGGATTTAAGGTACGCAGCATCAAGTCTCCAGTATCCAGCATCGGCTCTGTCGAGATTCCCAGTGCCTTCGGGAGGGAATGGAGGAAGGGGGATCAGAGGCTGCTGTCCTCCATCCGATCTTCACGTCGCCGCCTAAAGACCCTTCGATCCCCTTCTTTGGGTGTGCGGTCCCGGCCTTTGAGCATCAGGGTCACAATCAGACCAATGATGAGGACTGCCTGCAATATCCCGAGAAGTGCTTCTACGCTCCTTTGGCGCATGATGATCAGGGCGCTCATCCCGAGACAAACCGATATGGTGGAAATGACGATGACCACCTCCTTGCGGGCAAAACCTAAGAAGAGAAGCCGGTGGTGAAGATGATCCTTGTTGACGCAGGTCAACAGCTCGAGAAAGCTCTTGGCTTGACGGTTTTTTATCCGAGATAGATTAACGTAGGCCATATCAAAAATGAGAACCCCAAAAATCAAAAGCGGGGCGCACAGGGATACGAAGTGGCTGGTGTTGGACCATCGACCCAAAACCGCCAGTCCTGCCAGAGTGAAGCCCAAGAAAGTACTTCCGGCATCGCCGAGAAAGAGAAGGGCTGCTTTGCGGATCCTGAAATTATGGGGCAAGAATCCCAGACAGGTTCCCAAAAGAGCGACCGCAAACCACCCGAGCGCCGGTTGATCTGTGTTGAATGCAATGATCCCGAGAAAGAAGGCGCAGATGATAGACATGACTGAGGCCAGACCGTCAATCCCATCGAAAAAATTCATGGCATTCGTCAAACCCACGATCCATAGAACGGTGAGAGGGACGTTGATCATGTGAGCCCAGCTCGCCCGGTAAAAGAAGGTGAGTTCAACATCTCCCCAGAGGATCACCACCAGAGAAATGAGAATCTGGAGAATGAGTTTGAGGAGGGCCGGTAATGGGCGAATGTCGTCGATGAGTCCAACAGCAAAGATCAATGTTGCTCCGAGGAGAAGGACCTTCATGCCCGGCAGGAATACCCCATTGAGCAAGAGCGCAGCGGTGAAGGCGACATAGATGGCTACGCCGCCGAAAAGTGGGGTAGGCTGATGATGGATTTTGCGCCAATCGGGCCTGTCCAGAACTTGGGCCTTTAGGGCCAGGAGGCGGCAGAAGGGTGTTATGAAGTAGCAGGTTACGAAAGAAAATATCAAAATGTATTGCCATCTCAATCCTGCGTTGAAATAAAGCGATTTCACCCGAGGGATTGTGAGGAAGACGATTAAGAGGCCCAAGAAGGTGTTCCACAGAATTTTACGCATCGAGAGGAATTCCTTTCATAGACAAGAGTTTGCGGTAGATCTTATCAATGGACTGCACCATCGTCTCCGCACTGAATTGGTCATTGATTCTCTTTCTTCCCTGCCTGCCGAGTTTCCTGGCCAACTTCCTGTCGCACAGGACTTTCAAAAGCCCCTCCCTTAACTCCCGGATTTTCCCGGGGCTGACCAGAAAGCCGTTCACACCGTCTTCTACCAAGTCGGGGATGCCTCCCACGCGACTGGCCACCACTGGTTTTTCCATGGCCATGGCTTCCAGCAAAACCCTGCCCATGCCTTCGAAAAACGAGGGAAGCACGGTTACGTCGAAGGTGGCGATGATCTCGAACACATCCATCTGAAAACCTGTAAAGAGGACCGAATCGGTCAGACCGAGTCGATCCACCAGGCTGACCAATGGATCATGAAGGTATCCTTCCCCAACAATGACCAACCTGGCCTCTTTTATTTCTTTTTTGATCTCTTGAAAAGCACGGATGAGGATCTCGTGCCCTTTCCCTTCCCAGAGTTTGGAGACCATGCCGATGACGGCATCTTTCTGGTTGATTCCCCACTTCTTTCTGATTTTCCTTTTTTCCTCTGCACTGACGGGATGGAAATGATCCAGCTCAATGCCGCTGTATATTTTGACTACCTTGCTTTCGTTCGTCACCCCTTCCCTCAGGGCCCAGTCAATCAAAGGCTGTGAGATAAAAATCATCTTGTCGCACCAATGACCGGCAAGCCGCTCCAGATTCCGAAAGAGTGCCTGCCGCCACGGTGGTTCTTGGTCGTGAAAAGCAAAGCCATGCACGGTGTGAACACTTACGGGCACTCCGGCCCATTTGCCGGCCAGGCGCCCTATGAAACCCGCTTTCGAGTTGTGGGTATGGATGAGATGGTACCCTTCATTTCTAAGGAAAGCGGTTAGATCGAGCAAAGCCAAGAGATCACGAAAAGGGTCCAGGGGCTGCACAAAGTGTTTGAAGGTTCGTACCCTCATGCCATGCTCTCGAACGAGTCCTATCAGGGGACCCCTGGGTGCAACGGCGAGTTCCATTTTGTAGAAGCCTTTGTCCATGCCCCGCATGGATAGAAAGGTATTAATTCCGGAGCCGCTTATAACGGGCAGGGTATGGATGTGGAGTACTTTAATCATGACTAGTGGGACTTTATGCCTCTCATTCTATCATAAGCCTCAGACAGCCTGTGCGCTGCCTTGTCGAGGCTATACTCCCGAATGTATTTCCAGCTTTTTTTGTCTTTGAAGAAGAGATAGGTTCTGGATATTTTGGTCAGAAAGATATTGAAATCGTCATCATCGACCTGGATCCTTCCAATAGCATACAGATCCGGCTTTGTATTCGTGGGGCATTCCGTGAGAAAGGCGCGGTATCCTTCGGAGATCAAGAGGTGTCGGATCTTTGCGTTTGGAACCCCTTCTTTTACCCCGAAGTAGCGGATTTCAACGCCAAGGCCGTCTTCCAGCACTTTTTTGTATTCTGTGATGTGCTTTCCAACCGTCTCTCCGGGTATGTCGTTTATGTTTCGTCTCTGATCTTCGTAAGCCCCTATGATCACACCGTTTTTCGTCAGCTCTTTGAGGATCGGCCAGGTCAGGTATTCCACCCTTTCCCCCCCTACGGTGATAGAGGTCCCCAGCTTCGGGGGGCACACGAGAATTGTGGCTGGGAAATCATGGCGTGAAAGAAGCGGGAGGGCATGGTCATAAAAGTCCAGATACCCGTTGTCAAAGGTGAGAGAGATAGGCCGTAATTTTCTTATTCTTTTTGTCCTCTCCATGAAAAGAACGGCGTCATCCATGGAAAGAACCCGAAAACCATTCTTAGATATGTGGTCCATTTGCTTTTCAAAGGCATGGAGGGAGAGCCACAGTTGGTTGAGATGTGGTTTGGGGCTCACATTCTGGTACTGGATGATGGAGAGGTTTCGCAGTTTCATTGAAAAGATCCCTCATTTCGCAGCCCGGGGACTGGGCTCCTAAGCACACCCTAAGGCTTTGGAAAGCGCGCTTCGTCTGTGCTTAAAGCGTTTTCGATGAATGGCCGGATCATGACCATCCAGGTGGGGTGGCCCGCCCACCAAAGTGGGCGCTAGATAGTTGAATATACTATTCATCATACCATGTCATGGGCGCCATGAAAATGACTTTTTCTTTTCTATCACTTTGAATATGAGACAAGAAATGACTTGACTGCCTCGCCAGGGGCGTGGTTAAAGATGAAACCTCTCTTGATGTCCCCGAGGCTGATGGAAGCATGGCCCCAAAAGGGGACAGGCTAATCCTCAACATGACAGCGATCCCTGTCCAAAAGGTCGGGCCGAATATCTATAACGTAGAAAGGAGCTCATAAGATGGAAGAGAAGAGACTTGTTGATATAAATCCAATTCGATGTAAGACGCCTGAGGACGTGATGAAGGTGGTGAAGGATAAAAGGGTCAGCTTCATTCAGTTCTGGTTTACCGACGTCCTGGGTGTCCTCAAGAGCTTTGCCATAACACCGGCGGAGCTACAAGAGGGCCTTACGGAAGGCATGGGCTTCGACGGATCTTCCATTGAGGGTTTTGCACGGATTCAGGAGAGCGATATGATCGCAAAGCCGGACCCCACAACCTTTGCATTGGTGCCCTGGAGGGGCCAGGACCGGCCGGTGGCGCGCATGCTTTGCGACATCCTCAATCCTGACGGGACACCTTATGAGGGAGATCCCCGTTGGGTGTTCAAGAGACTCTTAAAGAAAATTGCTGATCAGGGCTTCACCTTTTACCTCGGGCCTGAATTGGAGTACTTCTATTTCAAAGACAACAGGTGCACAGAGATTCTGGATACGGGCGGTTATTTTGATTCGCGGCCTGTTGATTTGGGGAGTGACCTTCGGAGAGACACCATTTTTGCACTCCAGGCCATGGGAATCGAGGTGGAGTACAGCCATCACGAGGTCGCGCCGAGCCAACATGAGATCGATCTGCGTTACGATGAAGGCCTGAGAATGGCTGACAAGACCATGACCTATCGTCTCGTGGTCAAGGAGATCGCCCGTCAGCATGGTGTTTACGCCACCTTTATGCCAAAACCGATCTTTGGGGAAAACGGCAGTGGCATGCATGTCCACCAATCCCTTTTCAAAGGTAGCCAAAATGCCTTCTATGATCCCAAAGATCAGTTCAACCTATCGGATATCGCCAAGCACTATATCGCCGGTCTCATGCGCCATGCGCCGGAAATTACAGCCGTCACGAACCAGTGGGTCAACTCTTATAAGCGATTGGTACCCGGCTATGAGGCTCCGGTATACGTGTCATGGGCACGGAGAAACAGGTCCGCCATGATCAGGGTGCCTATGTATAAGCCCGGCAAGGAGACGGCCACCAGGATCGAGTTCCGGTCCCCTGACCCGGCCTGTAATCCTTATTTGGCCTTTACCGTGATGTTAGGAGCCGGCATGGACGGCATTGAGAAGAAGATGGAGTTGCCTGACCCGATTGAAGAGGATATTTTTGAAATGAATCCTGCGGAAAGGAGGGCCCACGGCATCACGGACCTGCCGGGCAACCTCTATGCGTCCATCCTTGAGACAGAAAAGAGCAAACTGGTGAGAGAAGTCCTGGGAGATCATATCTTTAACAAATTCATTGAGAACAAGAAAATCGAATGGGACCAATACAGGACGCATATTAGCCAATTCGAGATCGAAAGGTATCTCCCGAGACTCTAATGGGGATTGCGCCGAAAACAAAATCCCGTCTGTCTCCCCTTTACAAAACTGTGCTCTACCCATAAGTCGCCTGCTGGACACAGGGGGTAGATGTGCTTTGTGGAATCCCCAAGCGTTGCCTGCGTCGGGGACAGGAAGGCTTTTCTGGAGTGACTGGTGGGAGAGGGCGCTGTCTTTTAATGACTTATCCATGGGGGAAGCCTCAGCCATCCCGAAGGGTGGAATGCGGAGGGGGCAGAACTCCCCCGTGGATAAGTCATTAGAAAAGACCAGCCCGGGAGCCTCGGAACGCAAGAAAAGCCTTCCAGTCCCCAAGAAATCATCTAGAGCTCCCATTCACCCTCTTTGTCCAGCAAAAGACATGGGACACGCTCAGTTTACAAAAGGGGAGGACCTTGTCTTCCACCTTTAGAAAACGGGGACCGAAAGGCTGTCCGACAACCTCGTGTTTCAGACATGTAAAGTTGGGGTTAAGCTTCTAAGACAGTATTTTCTTGTCGATCAGTTCGCGGATGGTCTTGGGATCGGCCTTCCCTTCGGTTTTTTTCATGACCTGACCAATTAGATAATGGGTGAGTTTGCTTTTTCCCTCCTTGATCTGGGAGACCACATCTGGATTCTCCCCGAACACTTCGGCTACCACGTTTTCCAGGACACGGTGATCATGAATGGCCTTGTAGCCCTTCTTGCCAATCACCGTGTTGGGACGCACCCCTTTTTGGAACATCTCTTCGAGGACGTCCTTCCCCATTTTATCGGTGATTTGACCTTCGGCGACGAGATTGACGAGCTCTGAAAAATTTCTCGGCGAGACACGGCACTTCTGAATGGGAAGGGGCGCTGCTTTGAGGAGCATAAACAACTCGTTGATAATCCAGCGGCTCAGCCTCTTTTTATCCTGGCTGAAGGCCGCACAAGCCGTAAAGTAATCGGCGACGTGCTTGTCTTTTGTGAGGAGAAGGGCCTCCTTTCTGGAGATTCCGAACCCTTCCACGAGCCGGCTCACCCTGTGATCGGGTAGCTCGGGCATGGTCTTCCTGATTTTCTCGATAAATTCCAGGTCAAGCTCCACCTCCACCAAATCTGGATCAGGAAAGTATCTGTAGTCAGGGGCGTCCTCCTTGCTTCGCATGGGGAGGGTGATTCTCTTTTGCTCATCGAAAAGCCTTGTCTCTTGAACCAGTTCTCCGCCGGAGCGAAGAATTTCCGCCTGTCTTTTGATCTCGTACTCAAGGGCCTCTGTAATGAACTTGAAGGAGGCCATGTTTTTTATTTCTGCTCGATTGCCGAAGGCTTGCGACCCTTTGGGACGAATAGAAATATTGACGTCGCAACGAAATTGTCCCTTCTCAATGATGCAATCGCTGATATCGATGTATCTCAAGGTTTGCCTGAGTTTCTCCAGATAGGCGCGGGCTTCTTGCAATGAGCGGACAGGGTTTTGTTCGTGGTCGCCCACGATTTCAAGCAGAGGAACGCAGGCCCGGTTGTAATCCACGAGGCTGTAATCGGAGTCTTCAAAAGAACTGGAAGAATGGACCAGCTTGCCCGCGTCCTCCTCCAGATGAATGCGTTTAATGCCTACCGGGTAAGGCTGGCCATTGTCCCCGATAATCTCCAAATAGCCGTCCTGGCAGAAAGGGTTCATACTGGGAGATCTGGTAGCCCTTGGGCAGGTCTGGGTAGAAGTAGTTCTTTCTGGCAAAACGAGACCGTCTGTTGACAGTGCAGTTTAGAGCCAGCCCGGCTCTAATGGCATAGTGAACAGCCTTTTTATTGAGCACAGGAAGAGCCCCGGGCTGACCCGTGCAGACGGGGCACACGTGGCTGTTGGGTGGGGCGTCGTAGGTCACGGCGCAGTCGCAGAAGAGCTTTGTCTTTGTTTTCAGCTCCACATGGGTTTCAAAACAGATGATGACTTCAAAGTCCATAGTCATTTACTACTCGGAGCATCAAATTGTTTACATGGAAGTCGCTGAAAAGACCAGGCCGGGAGCCTCGGAACGTAAGAAAAGCCCCCTGACCCGTAGAAATGTAAACAATATTTTGCTCTCCTTAATAACATTGGCCATTTTACATTGATCATTTAGCATTGGTCATTTAACATTCCTCATTGGGAAAATGCTAAATGGTGAATGACCAATGATCATTGATCCATGTCCACCATTCCAACATTCCAGTATTTTATTATCCTGTCACTCCAGTACGCCAGTACTCCAATCTTCATCTTAGTGACTCATACGCATGGCCGACGCGCAGCACCATCTCCTCTTCAAAAGGCTTTCCAATGATTTGCATGCCTACCGGCAGGCCGTTGATCCGGCCGCAGTTGATGCTCATGCCCGGCAACCCGGTAAGGTTCAAGGAAACCGTGTATACGTCCACGAGGTACATTTGTAGCGGCTCGGCGATCTTTTCTCCGAGGCGGAAAGGAGGACAGGGCGAAACGGGCGTGACCATACAATCGACGCGCTCGAAAGCTTTGTCAAAATCTTCTTTTATGAGCGTCCTCGCTTGCTGCGCCTTGATATAGTAAGCATCATAATATCCGGCAGACAGAACATAAGTCCCCAGCATAATTCTTCTTTTCACTTCTTTACCGAAGCCGCCACTCCTTGTTTCTTCGTACATCTGTCCTGAGTCGGCAACGTTTTCCGCGGATCGGAAGCCGTATTTTACGCCGTCGTAACGAGCGAGGTTGCTGCTCGCTTCGGCGGTCGCAATGAGGTAGTAGGCACTGATGGCATATGGGGTGTGAGGCAGCGACACGTCGATGATATGGGCACCGTTTTTTGCGAGCAGATCGACGGCTTTCAATATCTTGTCTTTCACGTCTGCATCCAAGCCTTCCACAAAATACTCCTTGGGAAGGCCTATCCGAACCCCCTCGATGCCTTTGTTCAAAGATCGCCTGAAATCGGGCTTCTTGATGTCCGCAGAGGTGGTGTCCATCCGGTCGTGCCCACAGATAACATTCAACAGCATGGCACAATCCGTGACGGTTCGACCGAGAGCGCCGATTTGATCCAGGGACGAAGCATAGGAGATCAACCCATAACGGGAAACCCGGCCGTAGGTGGGTTTGATTCCCACAATGCCGCAATAAGCGGCGGGGAGACGAATGGAGCCGCCCGTATCCGAAGCGATAGAAAGAACGGTCTCTCCGGCCGCAACGGCTGCTGCAGACCCGCCGCTGGAGCCCCCTGCCACATATTCAGGGTTAATCGGGTTGCGCGTGGGCCCGTAAGCGCTGTTCTCGTTGGAGGAGCCCATGGCAAATTCGTCCATGTTCGTTTTTCCAATCAGTACGGCACCGCTTTTGAGGACCTTTTTTACGGCAGTGGCATTGTAGGGCGGGATGTAATTGCTCAAGATGACTGACCCGCACGTGGTTTTGATGCCCTTGGTACAGAGGATGTCCTTCAAGGCAATGGGTATCCCGTTTAGAGACGGGACCTTCTTGCCCTGACGGAATCGCCTGTCCGCTTCATCGGCCTGCTTCAAGGCGATTTCAGGGTTCGTGGTGATAAAGGCGTTGATTGTCGCCTCTCTTTCATCAATGCGTCTCAGGACAGATTCCGTAATCTCCCGAGACGTGGTTTCTCCACGCCTCAACATGCCGGACAGTTCGGACGCGCTGTGATCGCACAACTCCACGCTTCAACCTTCTATGATTTTTGGTACTTTAAAGTAATCGCCTTCCCGCGTAGGCGCATTGGACAATAGTGACTCGGTTCGTTTTGATTTTGCGGGTTTGTCTTCTCGCCAAACATTGCTGAGTTCCAAAACGTGGCTCATGGGGCGGACATTTTCAGTGTCTATCTCTCGCAGCTTTTCCACGTAACCCAGAATGTCATTGAGATCCTTCTGATAGGTGTTCGCCTCAGGATCGCTCAGCTTCAACCGAGCAAGCTTGGCGATGTGTTTGACATGGCTTATAGAAATCCTCTCGGAGACGGGCCGTTTGGGTGGAAGCGCTTCCGCCTTTGGCGGTCTGGTGACGGGCCGTTGGACACCAACATCCGGCGGCAGTTTCAAGAGGCCAAGCTCCTCGAGCTGGGTTTTCTCAACGGACGATGGCGCCTGGGTCAGGGGGCAGAAGGCGCTTCGGTTTTTCGGAAAAGCGATGACTTCTCGGATCGAGGGCGCCTTCAAAATCATGGCCACAACCCTGTCCAGCCCGAGTGCCAGACCGCCATGGGGCGGCACACCATAATCGAAGGCTTTGAGGAAGAAGCCGAACTTGTTCTCCAACTCGTCTTGACTCAAATTGAGCGCCAAAAAGACTTTTCTCTGGGTTTCCATGTCATGAATACGAATACTCCCCCCTCCCAATTCCTCGCCATTAATGACCAAGTCATAAGCCCTGGAGTTGAGTGAAAGAAGATCCCCGGTATCATTCGGATCAAAATCCGTTCTATCCGGCATCGTGAACGGATGATGCTGGGAGGTGAGTCTCCCGTCCTTTAGCTCGAAAAGAGGAAAATTCGTTACCCAAAGGGGGCAATAACGATCAGGAGAGACCAAGGCCAACCTGTCGGCCAAATGCAGCCGCAGACTCGAAAGCACCTTGTTGACCTGGTCAAGAGAGGCGTCAGCCACCATAATAAGAACGTCGCCGTCATGGGCGTTGAAACGCTTTCTGAGACCGTCTTGTTCCGTCTTTCTGAAAAATTGCACAATGTTGGACTCCAGACCGCCATTCACGACCTTCATCCAAGACATCCCTTTGGCGCCAAAAGAAGGCGCGATTTTCATGGCGTACTCATTCTGAAGAACGTTTTTGCTCAGCACCGAGGCCTGTCCCTTGACACAGAAGCCTTTGACCCGACCCCCCTGTGTGATCACCTTTTGAAAAATCCCGTAGCCGGTGTTTTGAACGAGATCTGTTACATCTTCGAGGGACATATCAAAGCGGAGGTCAGGCCGATCGGTGCCATAACGGTCCATGGCCTGGCGATAGGTCATCCTGGGAAAAGGCCGGGCCAGACCAATCCCCCCCAGGGCGAACATGCTCACCGTGAGTTCTTCCACAACCTCGTAGATGAATTCTTCATCGATGAATGAGGCTTCCAGATCCAGCTGCGTGAATTCCGGCTGACGGTTGGGTCGTAAATCTTCGTCCCTGAAGCATCGCACAATCTGATAATAACGATCCATGCCGCTAATCATGAGAAGCTGTTTAAACAGTTGCGGAGACTGGGGAAGAGAATAAAATCTGCCTTCATGAATCCGGCTCGGCACCAAATAATCCCGAGCACCCTCAGGGGTGCTCCTGGTCAGGAACGGTGTTTCCACCTCGATGAAGTTGAGCTGGCTGAGACAATCCCTTATGCACCGCATTATTTCGCAACGTTTGAGGAAAAGCTCTTGCATGGACGGGCGGCGCAAATCAAGGTAGCGATATTTGAGCCGCAATTCCTCATCAACGTGCTCAGGGCCGACATTGATGTCCTCACCGAAGACCATGGCTTTTTCCGAGATCTGGAAAGGAAGGGTTTTTGATTTAGAAAGCACTTTCAACTCACGGGCGAAGACCTCGACCTCTCCCGTTTTGAGATAGGGGTTTTCTGTGCCTTTGTCTCTGACAGCGACTTCCCCGACAATCTCGACCACATACTCTTCCCTCAATGCAGCGGCCTTGTCATAGCTATCCGCGCTGACTTTGGGATCAAAAACAACCTGAACGATGCCCTGGACGTCCCTGAAATGAATGAAAAGAAGATTGCCATGGTCGCGAATGGCATCCACCCACCCCATGAGCAGAACCTCTTGACCGGCGTGGGAGGGATTCAGTTCACCGCAATAGATTCGATTTTTCCACTTCATAGAAGAATTCCTGTGCCTCCGCTCGTGCAAGTCTAAGCAGAAGGCAGAAGGCGTAAGGAAATTTCAGTTGGATCATCCCTTTTCCTTGAGCCGTAAGCCTTGCGCCCTTTCATTGATAAATAAATTCTGAAGCACTGTCAAACCGGGCCGAAATGAGCCCTATCATATACTGCATTGGACGCATTCAATCAATCCTATTTTCCGGCGCAATACTTCCGTGAGGATTTGCGAGCCCAAGGAATCTTCAGGCGGTCTTTTCCTGAGGGAATCATTTACACTTTTAGAGGGATGGGGTTCACCTTTTCAAAGCCCACGACAAGAGGCTTCTGGTCCATGAAAAAAGCCTTGACAAAAGGAGAAAATCAAATAATCTGAAAGAAATTCCGCACAAAGATGTACGGAAATTTATGGCCGTATACGACAAAGGCGTCTGCTTTCTGGAAGGTGGGCGCCTTATTTTTCAGGGGCAGGTTCGGACGCTTTCCAGTTGAGGTTCTCCATCTCGTTTCCTCCGGTCGAGACTATCTGAGCACTTTTAGTAAGAAAATAGGGCCGCATCCAGAAATGACGGACAAGAGACAGTTTACCCTGGCGCTATTTTATTGCCAGAACATTCCAGAAAGCAGTCTGCCCGAGAGGCAGGCTTTAGAGGAGGCGTATGGACCTTCACTAAAGCTCTTCCCCATTCCCTGCACCGGCAGGTTGGAGCCTCTCCATCTGTTGAGGGCTCTGGAGGAATTTGCCGATGCAGCATACGTGATCGCTTGCCCCGGAGGCGCTTGCCGTTATTTTGAGGGCAATCTCAGGGCGAGGAAAAGGGTCGGTGTGGCCGGAGATCTCATTTCCGCCATTGGTCTCGAAAGGGAAAGGGTGGGGCTTGTGGCGAATGAGGACGGCGATCCCAAGCCTCTGGCCACGCTGGCAAGAGAGGTTATGGATCGTGTGGCTTTGTTGGAACCATCGCCCGTGCTGAATAAGAAAGACCGTCAAAAAGGAGACCCACCATGATCACAGCAGAACAAAAGCCCATCGAAGAAATCAGAGAGATGATAGGGCCTTACAAGCGAGTCTTGGTTGTGGGCTGTGGATCCTGCGTCGCTGAATGTGCCGCGGGCGGAGAAAAGGAGACGGGCATGCTCGCTTCCGCGTTGCGGATGGCAGCCAAGATGGAGGGGAGAGAGGTTTTAATCGAGGAAATCACCTTGGACCGGCAGTGCGTGAAAGACTTCGTGATCCAGCTAGACGAGGTGATTGATCAATATGACGCGGTCCTGTCTTTGGGCTGCGGGGCCGGCGTGCAAGCGGTGGCAGAGATGTATCCGGAACTGCCCATTATTCCGGCTCTCAATACGGAATTTCTGGGAGAGACAAGAGATCAGGGGTTGTGGGTGGAGAATTGCGTGGGTTGCGGGGACTGCATGCTCTATTTTTTCGGCGGCATCTGCCCTCTGGCACGCTGTTCCAAGCAACTCCTGAACGGTCCTTGCGGGGGATCCATGGACGGGCGGTGTGAACGCTCTGGACAGACTGGAGAGAATCTATCCCCCAAAGGCATGGTCCAAAAAGCAGGGAAGAGGCCCGAGAAAGATCATCAGGGAAGACCAGCAGAGGGTGGAAGTATGAATCGGCTCAGAGAGGTCCTTAAACATGGCGAGTTTGCAGTGACTGCAGAATGTGGCCCCCCTAAGGGTGCTGATGGTGAAGCGGTTATCAAGAAAGCGGCCCTGCTGAGGGGGAAGGTGGACGCGGTCAATGTTACGGACAATCAGACAGCCATCGTTCGCATGTCCAGTCTTGGTGCATGCACCCTTTTGAAATCTGAAGGGCTTGACCCCGTGTTGCAGGTGGTGGTCAGAGATCGCAACAGGATCGCCCTCCAATCAGACATCCTCGGCGCATCGGCTCTAGGCATCGTTAATGTTCTGTGCCTGTCGGGGGACCATCAGAGTTTCGGAAATCAGCCTGATGCCGTGGGGGTATTTGATTTGGATTCCATCCAATTTCTTCAGGTGGTCAAGGCGATGCGAGATGAAGGGGTCATTCTGGGGGGAGAACCGCTGACAAAGGCTCCGGATTTATTTATTGGTGCAGCAGCCAATCCTTTTGGAGATCCCTTTTCATTCAGGGTTGTGCGACTGGCAAAAAAGATAGCCGCAGGCGCCGACTTCGTTCAGACCCAGTGCATTTATAACCTCGAGCGATTCGAGCAGTGGATGGATATGGCCAGGGACAGAGGGCTTACTGAGAGGGTCCACATCCTCGGGGGCGTCACGCCTCTAAAATCGGCAGGGATGGCGAAGACCATGAAGAACAAAGTGGCAGGAATGGATGTGCCCGATTCACTCATCAGAAGGATGGAATCTGTGCCGCCCAAGAAACAAGGGGAGGAAGGGATTAAGATCTGTGTGCAGACCATTCAGAGACTGAAGGAAATGCCCGGCGTGCATGGGGTTCACATCATGGCGATTGAGTGGGAGGAAAAGGTAGGGGAGATCGTGGAAAGGGCAGGGCTCATGCCAAGGCCTTGGTAACGTTAAAAGTGTCAGCATGGACGCTCTCTTCTTTATAACGCCCCTGCTTGCGGCTATGGCCATTTTCTCCCTTCGGGGCCCAAGAGTGACTTTTGCGGTCCCAACCTCTTTCTTCAAGAGCATCTCCATTATCTTTGGAGGAGCTGGTTTGATCTTTGAGGGTGTCACGAACTAAGGTGGATGTCGGAACGGGAAATCCTGCCAGGGCTTACCCGGCGTCCACCCTTAAAGATCAAACCAGAGTGAGCTTCGGAGGGATCTTTTTTGGGAGATGCTCTTTCAGAAAGAGACAGGGCCCGCATTCGAATGAACCCCCTGAACCTTGAGCCTTATGCCTTGTGCCTTGCACAAAGTTATGGCCTCCTCCACCGATGCAGCGTTGATTCGACGTGCCAATACTTTCGGTTTAAGGATATTTGATGCCTCGCAAGTATGTCATTCACACCAAACCGGTTTCCGATCGCTTCAAGAGGGTGACCAAATCGGGCATCATCGCATGGGAAGAGGGCTGCCTGAAGTGTGCCGTGTGCGTGAAAAAACGCTGCGTTTACCAGGTATATGAGCATCGGGGGCTTGATTCCCGTCACATGGTGGACTCCATTGACAACGAGTGCATGAACTGCCTGCGGTGCGTCCAGGGTTGCCCAAAAGAGCTGATCCATAAATCGATCAACCCGGAGTACCGAGATCTTGGAGATGACTATTGGTCACCGGATATTATCGCCCGGCTGTGGTACCAGGCTGAGACAGGCAAGATCCCCGTATCCGGTGCAGGCTATCCCGGTCCGTTCAGCGGTGCCGGATTTGACGCCATGTGGACGGATATGTCCGAGATCGTTCGCCCCACCCGGGATGGCATCCACGGCCGTGAGTACATAAGCACGGCCGTGGATATAGGCAAAACCTCCAGTCACCTGACCTTTGACGCGGCGGGGAAGTTGACCGAAGAGGGATCTTCCCCCATCAACCTTCCTCTCCCCATCCTTATGCGGGTCCCCTCCTTGGGGGCACTTAGCGACGCAATCGTAGAAGGCTGGGCTCTGGCTGCAGACCGATTGGGAACCTTGTTGGCTTTGCCTGGCAAGAGCGTGTCCCCGGAATGGACCAAACTGAGGCACAGCCTTGTCCCTGTCCTTTCTTCAGAACCCATAGATCTGGAGTCAGGAAATCAAGGTGTCCGCGTGGTGGAGGTGCCCTGGACAGAGGACTGGGAAAAAAGATGGGAGATGGTCCAAAGTGCTTACCCCTTTTCGATGATATCCTTCCGCTTGCCCCTGGCAAGGGGTGTGGAAGATAGGAGCTTGCGCCTCGCCCGGGCCGGTGTGCCGGTCGTTCATCTTGAGGCCGGGTTTCATGGCGGGGCTCAGGACGATGAAAGGCAATTCATCAGGGAGGGCATCCGGAGCGTGCACCGGGCATTGGTGGAAGACGGGATCCGGGATGAGCTGACCTTGTTGGCCAGTGGCGGTATCGCCATGGCGGAGCATGTAGCCAAGGCTATCATCTGCGGTGCAGATGCCGTCTATATTGATATGCCCATCCTTATTGCTCTGGAGTGCCGCCTGTGCCGCCGCTGCAGCAAAGGACTGTCCTGTCCCGTTGATATGGAGAGGGCCCCTGCGACCTGGGTTGCCAAGCGGGTGATCAATCTTTTGGGTGCGTGGCACAACCAGCTCCTTGAGGTGATGGGCGCTATGGGGATTCGAGATGCTAGGCGGCTGCGGGGTGAGGTGGGTCGCGCCATGTTCTTTGAGGAACTGGATCAGCTCACTTTCGGTTCCATGGGAGAGCTCAGGGAGGGGTGGGAACTTGAGTGAAGGGTCAGTAATCATTCCGGACGAGCCATTTTTGAGAATCCCCTATTCACGGGGCCGCTGGGGGGAGGGGGTGAACCCCTCCCCTACATCCGTTTGCCGGTTTGAGAGCAATGTATTCAATACGGCCCCCCGAGAAAGCGAACGATCGCAGGGGGATGCGAACTTTTTAGAGTTATTTCTGTTCCGCGACGCAGGAGAAAAATGCCTCATACACTGCCGGAAATAGTGGTGATGCCGTCACGGTTTCGGAACCCTATAGGAAAGTACCGCCTTAACCGCACCAAGAACTGCATCGCCTGCGGGAAATGCGTTGAAATATGCCCTTACGGCGTTCACGAACTGAGAAGAGGCCGGGTCCTCACGAAAAGCCATTACCGATGTGTGGGCCCGGATTGTCCGAACCCGTGCCATGAACAATGTCCTGTGCAGGCCCTCTCCCTGAAAAGAAACCCCACTTTCGACACCATCGGTGATTTTCGATGGACCCCCGATCTTCTGGCGAGCACGTGGTATATGGCTGAAAACGGAGCGCCTCCCACAGCCGGTCTTGAATACAAAATCGGCGCCTCGGGAGGGGGTTTCGACAAGTTGCGTCTGGTATTGCCGGTGGATGGGAAGGAAAACGAATTCGGGAATGGAGAGATAGACGTAGGCGTTGAACTGAACCGGCGGAAAGACAGTGCCCAGAGGGTGAGGATAGAGGTTCCCTTCTATGGGGGAGGGATGTCCTATGGTTCCGTGAGCATAACAACCATGCTCAGCCGGATAAAGGCGGCCGCCGCCCTGGGCACCTTTTGCTGTACCGGCGAGGGCGGATATCCGGATGAACTGAAACCCTATGACGATCATGTTATTACCCAGGTGGCCACCGGGCTCTTCGGCGTGCGAGAGGAGACGATCCAGAGGGTTAAGATTGTTGAGTTCAAATATGCCCAAGGCGCAAAGCCGGGTTTGGGGGGCCATCTGCTGGGTGATAAGGTGACGCCCGGTGTGGCTCGAATGCGGGAGGCGGTTGTGGGATATCCCCTTTTTTCCCCTTTCCCGTTTCACAGCGTCTACTCCGTGGAGGATCACAAGAAGCATGTAGACTGGATCAAAGCCATAAACCCGCAAGCGCTGGTTTCTGTCAAAGTGTCTACACCAACCGATGTGG
>SMTZ1_10000980_pt1 | contig 32928 bp, 39 predicted proteins | sample DeeMarSWOR136_30_FD_25667 | JGI IMG/M metagenome (IMG submission 25667) | reverse complement strand
GAATTCACTCATAATGTCCCCCTTGGAAAAAGTTTTCCCATTAGCTTACAAGCCAAAGCAAATTAGTCAAGCAGAAAAGGGGACGGTTCTCTTTTTCTGTACACTGCTTCTATGCGCCGATTAGCGATAGGGCGAGATTGAAAGTGGAGAAAAGAGAAAGGGGAGAGGCAAAGAAATAGAACCGTCCCCTTTTCTGGGGGGATTGACAGGCCCGGATATTTTGGGATAAATAGGAGGGAAGCTCACATATGGATGATTCGCTAACAGAGGAGTTCATGTCCTATTACGATGCGCGGGAACAAGACTACGATGAGCTCTATTTGGGCAAAAGTCCTGCTCGAGCGGCTCCAGTCTACTATCTGGGAGACGTGAAGAAAATCCGCAGGGTCGCATCCGAATTCGGGAATGGCCACCTCATCGATGTAGGCTGTGGTACAGGTTTCTGGCTGCAGTACTATGCGCAGAACTGTTCACAGATAACACTGATTGATCAGTCCGCAAACATGCTTCGGGAATGTAGGGGAAGGATCGGAATGTTGAGAATAGAAGAGAGATGTCAGCTTATTCAGGGGAATTTCTTCGACCTTGATCTCAATGACTTCTCATTTGACAGCGCTGTGGCAGGTTTCTTTCTGAGCCATCTGTCCCATAAGCTTGAATGGCTGTTCTTCAGGAAACTGAAGAGGATTCTCACCCCAGGCGCATCCCTGATGTTGATCGACTCAACCTGGGGCCCCGTGCGAGCAGGTTTCAAGAAGAGAGAAGGCTTGCAGGAGAGAACCTTGAATGATGGTCGAACCTTCACCATTTACAAGAGATATTTTGACAAGTCCGATGTGGAGAAGATCCTTGAGGAACACGATTTCACGCTGGATGGATGCTACGTAGGCGATGTATTTCTCGCGGCAACTGGGAAGAACAGCTAATGACAGAACGTAGAGGTGATACTGAGAATCAGGCAGTGTTGAGGGATGAGATGATTAGAAAAGAAGGTGGAGTAACGAGGGGCAGCTATTTTCTGAAAATACTATCGGTTCTCAGGTCGGGAATGAAAGTCCTCGACGTTGGCTGTGGAACTGGCCATATTATTGGAGAATTGGCTGAAAGGAGTACTCACACTATCTTCGTCGGACTTGATATTTCTCGCCCGATGCTCACGATCGCGAGGGGAAACACGATTGGATTATCAAATGTCGGGTTAGTTGAAGGAGACGGACTGAGACTTCCTTTCTCGAATGGTGCGTTTGATGTCGTAATCACAAGATTGGCTGAGTATTCCGCCGAAGAAGCGTACAGAGTGCTCAGAAGAGGCGGATACTTCTTCGAGTATGGGTTGGGCCCGGAAGCTGACAGAGAAATCGCAGAGTTTTTTCCCGAGAGGATTGAGGAGGAAAACTTCTTCTTCCCGAATAGTATGGATCGATGGAAAGAAGAGGTGCGCGAAGGTATTGAGAGTTGTGGTTTCCTGGTTGACGCGATAGAAGAGTATACAGATGACGACTATTATCAGAGCAGAGAAGAGGTGATGAATCTCATTGAAATGGTCCCACTTGTGAAGGATTTTGAGAGAAAAAGAGACAGGAGAATGGTTGACCGTCTTGCGGAGAAATATGGCGAACAGAAGGGCATCAGGATCACGTGGCACTATTACGTGCTGGAGGCACGACGGCCATAGAATGGGGTCAACCCTCAAATTTTGTCAACTTTTCCACGCCTGCGTTACGCCCAGCACAGAAGGGAATAGCAGACCACGGAGGCTCTGTGCAACCTGCTGATGTCGAACACCTTTACTTCAACGGTAGGCACTACGACCAAAGATACAAGAAGTTCGTGGAAGACATTCCGTTCTGGATGAGAATGGCAAAGCAGTATGGTGACTCGATCCTTGAATTGGCGTGTGGAACGGGAAGAATCAGTATCCCCATGGCGAAAGAAGGTTACCGTGTAACTGGGATTGATATCTCAGACTCAATGCTTGCAGAAGCGAAGAGAAAATTGTGTGAAGCACGTATCTGCCTCGAGTTAATCAAAGCTGACGTCAGAGATTTCCATTTGCGAAGGAAATTCAATCTGGCTATATTCCCTGCCAATACTATTTGCCATCTCCTCACTTTCCAGGATTTGGAGGCGTGCTTTCGTTGCGTGAAAAGGCATTTGGAACCGTCCGGAAAGTTTGTCATCGATGTATTCAACCCTCGCTTCGACATCCTGCTTCGCAATCGATCGCAGAGATATCCTCATTCGGAGTATTCGGACCCGGACGGGAAGGGGACGATTGTGATAACCGAGGCGAGTGACTACGATTCAGCTTCGCAAATCAACACAATCACGCTCTTCTATAACATACCCGGCATGAGCATCGAGGTGGTCGAGGAGCTGCGCATGAGGATCTATTTCCCCCAGGAGCTCGATGAGTTACTGAAGTACAATGGCTTTCGTGTCGAGGTGAAGTTGGGAGACTACGATGGAAAGCCCTTCCGTTCGGACGCACCCAGGCAGCTCTTTGTGTGTCAGCTTATCAGATGAGCTTCCCAAATGAGGTGAGAGGAGAAGACAAATTGAGAGAATTCGTGGTGCGACAACTGCGCCATCTGACCCCAGAGATGAATGAAAGGAGCGCAGAAGTAGAGAAGGTACTGAGAAATCCGGAAGAGTCCCAAGTAGGTGACAATCCTTTATCTTGCGGACGTTGACAAAAACGGTCGAAGATGTTAACTTAGCGATGTGGAGAATGCCGGGGTAGCTCAGTAGGTAGAGCACGGGACTGAAAATCCCGGTGTCCGTGGTTCGATTCCGCGCCCCGGCATTGTCGTTTTGCTATACGTGAGGACGGGCTCATGGAATCCAACGCAAGTCACAATACTATTGGCCACCACTACATCGTGGAAGGCTCTGGATGTGACAGAGACGTCATTGGATCGGTGGCACGTGTTCAGCAAATACTGGCAAAGGCCGCCGAAGTAGCCAATGCGAAAATATGGTCCATTTCATTCCACAGATTTCCACCACACGGTGTGAGTGGCGTGGTGGTCATTTCCGAATCTCACCTTTCAGTACATACCTGGCCTGAGGCTGGCTACGTGGCGCTCGACATTTATACGTGCGGGAAAGATGCCAAGCCGGAGGAGGCAGTCCAGTTCGCTATGAAGGCATTTGGAGCCTCTGATATGCACGCTACGGAGGTGACGAGAGGCCTTGAAGAACTTGAGGAAGGCGAGAGGATATTCTACCACTCGATCGTGACCTGGGAAGAAGAACTCCCGGAGCAGGATGCGGAGATGGATGTGACCCCCAAGAAATAGCTATTTCGAGAAGATCAATCTCCCCCTCTTTACTACGTGTGTGAGATAGTTTGTGGTGAAGTGATACACGAGGTATTTGAAGTTTGGTGCGTCGAACACAAGGATGTCAGCCATTTTGCCGGGTTCCAGCGATCCAACCAGATCTCCTCTTCCAACGGCATACGCGGCGTTGATGGTGCTGGCGACCAGAGCTTCTTCTGGAGACAGGCCCAGGATAAGACTCGCGAGACCCACGATTATCTGCATTGACTCTATCGTGCATGTGCCCGGATTGAGATCGGATGCCAGTGCGACTGGGATTCCGAGGCGTACGAACTCGTTCGTGGGCGGGCGGTCCCTGAGTCCCAACATCAATATGGTTCCGGGGAGGAGTACCGCAACAACGCCTGCTTGACGCATTGAGTTGAGTCCACGCTTCGATGGATAGACGAGATGGTCCGCGGAAACGGCACTTAACTCTCCAGCTAACTCGGAACCTCCTGACGAAGATAGCTCATCCGCGTGAATCTTCAGCTTGAAACCGAGTTTCTTAGCCTCCCCAAGAATCTCCTTCGACTCCTCATAGCTAAAGAAGCCCCTCTCACAGAAGACATCGCAGAACTCAGCAAGAGCCAATCTGGAAACTTGCGGCAGCATTCGGTCCACTATGAGTTTCGTGAATTCCTGGCTTGAAGACTCTTCTGGGATAGCGTGTGCGCCGAGAAAGGTGCTCACTACGTCAAGCGAGTGCGAGTCGTTGAGTCTCTGGATCACACGGAGCAGTTTCAGTTCGGCCTCCTCGTTCAACCCATATCCGCTTTTCGCTTCCACTGTTGTAGTCCCATACGTTAGCAACCTATTCAACCTCTCATATCCAGTGGCAAAAAGCTCCTCTTCAGCCGTCTTTCGTGTTGCCCTCACAGTAGACTTAATACCTCCGCCCCTTCGGCTTATCTCAGCGTAACCTACACCGTCCAGCCGAAGCGCGAACTCCTCCTCTCTTGAACCTCCGTATACAAGATGGGTGTGAGGGTCAATAAAGCCAGGCATCACTACCATATCGTGTGCATCGATTACTTCCACTGAGCCGGACACCAGACGTTCGACTGCGTCCATTGTGCCGACCGCCGCGATATTCTCCCCGTCTGTGAGGACTGCGCCACTCTCAATTATGCCGAGGTCGCGCATTCTGTTCCCTGAGCGGGGTCCGCCTCCGGCAACGGTGATGAGTTGGCCAATATTCTTCAGAAATATCCCCATATCTGCATTACCTGAGGAGTACGCACTTCCTGACCCGACTTCCCCTGCCGTCGAACAGATGGAGGAAATAGACTCCCTGGGGTACTCTGGAGCCGATTGAATCATTCCCGTCCCATTTCGCTTGGTGGACCCCGGGTGCTTTGGGCTGCCGAAGAAGCTGCCGCACCAGTCTTCCAGCTGAATCGTATACGCGCAGCTCCAGGATCGAAGGGCTTGCCACCACGTACTCGACATGCAGCTCTTCAGTGAAGGGATTCGGGTGAGTTGTCAAGAAACGGGTAACGCCTGAGGGTCTCTCCTGCGCGACCTCTTCTTCGACACTCACAGGAAGGCCAAACCATCTGAGAGTTCTCATCATCACAGTATCCGCTGCCGATAGAGGGGAGATGGCCTCGAAACCGTAGGAGAGATAGACAACACGGTAGCCGGCATCGTATTTCACACCTGCACACCCGCCTTCCCAGTAGCTGAAGATTGAGTCGGCTCCGGTCGTTGGGGATACGATAGTAGGACTCAGCTGGTTGAATGCTCCTGGCACTCCTGCGATGAAGAATCTCAAGCCGCCACTGATAGGGTCGGCGTCAACGCCGAAGACTCTGGTGCACTCAGCACTATCCTCTACTACCTCTGCATGGACGTAGTCACGATAAAAGCTTGTGTCTACGCATGCTTCCACGTCTTGTCCTGTGATGAAAAGATTTCCTCCTGCGTCCAGGTAGTTCGACAGTGTGAGCATGTCAGTAGAGTCGAGAGGGGAGAAGTTGTCCCCTGTTAGCAGAATGAGTGTCTCGTAGTCGGACAGGTAGGAGCCTGTCATCCCGTCTTCTTTCTCCAGCAGGTCGAACAATACGCCTGTCCTGTTGAGTGATCTGGTGAAATAGGCCTCGTACGCGTCTCCTCCGTCGTCATCTATTACAAGAACTGAAGGAATTCCAACCATAATCGAAATGACCCCCGAGAAATGAAGGCTATCGGCTGCTATGGCAACGTGCAGCGTGCAGATGTGAAGCGGTGCAGCCGGGTCAATCTCGATGAGGAAGGGATCGCCACTGTTGTCTCCTGTGGAATCGCTCAGGATCTCTCCGTAATTTGAAGTCGAGTCTATCAGACTGATGAACGGATCATCTGAAGACAACGTTGCCTCAACGAGAGACGCGCTTTTCCCCGAATTAAAGAGAGAGACTGCAACTGTGATGGTGTCTCCAGGATCTGCATGTCCATCGGCCTCAGAGTCTTCCCAATCATAACTGTGAAGAGAGACTTCGGGAAAGAATCCTGCAAGTCTTAGAAGTCCAGCCACACCAAGTTTCACGACTTCTGTAGCGAAAGCTATCGTTAGTGTCCCTGTTGTGTCAGCAGTACTGTGATAATAGGGATTCCAGTGGTCCGTACCTCTCTCGATGCCGCATATCGCTGGGTATCCATACCACCAGAAAGGAGCATGGTCACTCCAATGCGCCGAAGGGTTGAGATCCTTAATTGGTATGAGAGTCGTAAACTCATATCCCAGCTCTACCAGCAGATCTGCAAGGGGGGCAGAATTGTGGTCGGTGGTGATGTCCACATCGAAGTAGCCCTCCACGTCGCAATATGCGATCATATCGAAGTTGAGCGCTCCTCCGATATTCATGCCAATACTGTCCGCGTAGTGAGCGTAAGCCTCGCTGCCGTAAAGTCCCTGTTCTTCCCCGGCGAAGCAGATGAACTTCACCGTCGCTCTGGGGGCGTAATTTCTGAGCACCCTCGCCGCCTCGATGACAGCGGCGGTACCCGACGCGTTGTCATCTGCGCCGGGGGCACTGTTGTATGGATCCTCCGATATAGAGTCGTAATGACCACAGATGATGTACACCAGATCAGGGAAGTCCGCCCCCGGGAGGGTGGCTATCACATTAAGTCCCAAGGGGAAACTGGAGTACTCAACGTCCAATCCGTAGTTCAGGAATTTCTCATAGAGTCCATATGCGGCAAGGGTGCATCCATAGGCGCGGGAGAAACGTGTACCGAAGTTCTCTAGCCACCGAATATAAGACTCTACTGAATCGGCGGATACCTGTTCAAGGATGTCACGGAGACCGCCTTTTCCTAAGATCGGTTCTCTTGCTGCCCTGTGGGGACGTCTGAACAACTTCGTCAATTCATACCCGAGCCCGGGAAGCCGTCGCTCGATCACTTCTCTATTACCCTTAATGAGTGCCAGTTTCCCATGGATTTTCAATACTTCGGCTTCATTCTGAATTCTAGCGAATCCCTGCGCACCTGGGTCCGTTACAAGCCAATACTCTCTCTCTGTGGAGTTCAGGTCTATCATCTCATAACGGACGCCAGTCTTCTCCAGAAAGTCTAGATCGGACTGTTGGAGCTCAGCAATCGCGAAGTCTCCTAACTGTTCATATATCGCAGATTCAAATTCCCACAAGACGTCCCGTGTATCCAGCCACACAAGTGAAGGTCCGTCGCGGGCTCCTGCTTCGCTGATGATGTACAGGCAAAGAAGAAACACTATTCTACGCATATACCCTCCTTACCTCTTCCCCAAGACGTTGGCCAACTGACCGGCAAATCTCTTCACCGCACCGCGCACTTCAGGACTCATTCCGTTTCCCAATTGGAGTGTGCGGGGCTGTACTCCGAAAAGAAGAATATTCGATTTCGTGCGTGTCTCTATAAGTCTTAAGATCTGTTGCAGAGGTATGGAGTGGGTCGATACTGTGCCGGAGAGAGAGAGATTCTCAAGATTTACTCGCCGTATGGAACCGGGCTTCTCTCCCATTTCTGCGGTGTCGAAAACGAGAATTGTGTCTGGAACCGAGGACTCGATGACTCCAAGGTAATTCAAGGGTTCCTCCCCAACATCCAGAAGCGTCTCGCCCACCTTCCCGCTCAGACAGTCTACGAGGAGAGGTCCAGCTCCATCGTCACCTCTGAAGCGATTGCCGATGCCCAAAATCAAGACTTTTCCCTTCAGCATTCCTCTGAGACTATCGATCATTGAGTACACCAGAGACAACATGGAAAACCTCATCAGCGGTTATGAGACGCATGCACTTGAAACCATTCTTCGTGCACCGCTCACTGCCGTGCAGTGAGCATGGCCTGCAGGGGAGCTCCTTCTGGATCACTTCTGCCTTTCCGAGTGGGGAAAAGCCGAATTCAGGCACGGTGGGGCCGAAGATGGCTACTATAGGTGTATTTACCGCTGCTGCCATATGCATTGGTCCGCTGTCGTTTGTCACGACGGCCGAGCAACGGGCGAGAACCGAAGCCAATTCGAGGAGCGAAGTCTTTCCTGTGAGGTCAATCAACTCTCTACCGACAATACCCTTCACTCTGGAGGCGACTCTTGTGTCGTCTGTGTCTCCCACAAGGACTACTCGTGCTCCCTCTAACTCTATTAGCAGTTTACAGAGTTCGCCGTATCCTTCCGCTATCCATCGCTTTGTGGGCCTCCTCGCACCTGGACTGATGGCAACCAGTGGAATTCTTGGGTTGCCGAGGAAAAAGTCCATTCTCCGCTTGGTGGCGTCATCAATCCAGATCTCCGGTCTTGGATTCGTCAGTTTCAGCCCTAGCTCCTCGAAAGGTCTGAAATATCTGGTGACGACGTGATCAAGACGTCTCCTCTCTTTTCTGAAGACCATCATGCTTCTGGGCCATCTGCATTTCGAATAGTGGAGTCGTCCTCTGCTCTTGGAAGAAAGAGAGACGAAGAGACTTCTCAGATTGAGGTGGAGGTCAGCGATGATGTCGAACGCTTCGTTACGTACCCTTTTTGCCAATCTCAAAAGGTCCCCGGGCCGCTTACCCTCAAGCACTATGAGGTTGTCCAGATTGGGATTAAACGCGAAGATATCTGAATACCGAGAAGAAGTTATCATTGTGATTTGTGTATCTGGTAGTCTACGCTTGAGCTCGCGGATTACGCCTGTTGTGAGAAGGACATCGCCCAAAGAGCTGAATCTCACCAATCCGATTTTCATCGTTGCGCGGAATACAACATCTCAAGCACTAACTCGTCGTAACTCATTCCGTCGGCCTCAGCCTCTGCCGGCAAATCAGAGAGTTCGGTCATTCCTGGCATTGTGTTGAGTTCGAGCACATACGGTTTTCCATCAGGCGATATGACCATATCCACTCTGGAAAACCCCCACCCTCCAAGTGCTTGGTGTGCGCTCAACGCTATCTCCTGAGTGGATTTGTAGATTTCTGCGGCAAGTCGGGCGGGGATGATGAATTGAGTGGCACCCTTGGTATACTTTGCCTCATAGTCGTAGAATTCACGCGTGGGCACGAGTTCAAGCACTGGCAGAGCTTTTGTGCGAATCCCAGTCCCGAGAATTCCACAGGTCGCGGTCACACCGGGTACATATTCTTCGAGCAGTAGGTCGCCAAACACCTCTCTCAGCCTCAGCACACTGGTTAGAATCTCCTCTGCCGACCGGATAATCTCGACCCCGATGCTGGAACCCTCCGCTCTGGGCTTCACCACGAGCGGCAATCCTAGTTTTTTGACCGCGTCGTTCATCGCGGAGTTGGCATCATCCTCTGAAAGGAGAGGGATGTAGGAAGGAGTCGGTATGCCGTCGGAGAGGAATATCCTCTTTGATATCAGTTTGTCAAGAGCCAGAGCACTGGCCAACACTCCTGAACCGGTATACATAATTCCCATGGTCTCCAGAAGGCCCTGGATTGTTCCGTCCTCTCCGAGTTTACCATGGAGTACGATGAAGGCTACTTCTATCTCCTTCTCCCTGAGAACCTGTGGTATATCAGTTCCGACATCTATAGCGACAACATCAAAGCCCTGGCGTTTGAGGGATTCGAATACCTTCTGGCCGGACCTGAGCGATATCTCCCTCTCACGGGACCACCCCCCCATGAGTACACCTATCCTCTTCTGCGCGAAGAAATCTCTACTCATCTGTACCCTTGAAACCGATTGCCGGCTCCTTTCCCTCTATCAGTATCTTACCAAATTTCTTCTCATACTTCTTGATGTTCTCTTCCAACGTCTTGTGCAAGGAGCTTGCATGCTGAGGAGTCATGATTATTCTGGAATAGACTTTGGCTTTCTTCACTCCTGGAAGATATCTGGCGAAATCAAAGATGAACTCGTAGGGAGAATGGGCGATCAAGACCATGTTGGAATAGACGCCCTCGGATTCCTTCTCCCCGAGTTCGACCTCGAGTTGCTTGGGCTTTTGGTCCATTAGCACCTCCAATCCTCGGCTTTTAACATCCTTCTGAGGCTACTCCCGTGAGATTTGCTGCGTGTTCCAGTATGTGATACTACTGGCAGCATTACAAGGGATGGATAGAGCGAGACCTCTTGTAGGCTCTTGTGTGCCCGCGAAGAAGAAAGAAGGCGAGCAGATGGTGCCTGCTATGACGAGCGAATCCTCGCTCCTTCTATGGTCCGGGAATTCGTGATTGAGAAACGCTCTCTCTTCTCCAGGGAAACTCAGGGCAGGCATCATATGGTGAGCATCCAGAGACCCTCTCCTCCTTTCGTTCTCAGACTATAGGAGTAGCAAAAAAACGCGTGTCTGTCAACAAGAATAGAAAAACGGGACGGTTCTATTTTTCGGACACCAGGCAAGGGGGAAAATAGAACCGTCCCCTTTATTGGAAAAAGGGGCCCCATCCTCGATTAGAAGATGGGGCTTTCAAGGGTAGATTGGTAAGTTATAAGCTGCAGTCTACTATTCTCCCCAGAAGCCTATGAGGAGTGACAGTGGTAACGGATAGGGGGACGGCCTCCGGAGGGTCAACTTTGTTCGCTTGTTCCGACGTAGAGACATTCGAGTTTCTCCTTCTTGGCTTATGCCCTTTATCTTCCCATGGTTTTGTGGTACTGAGAAGGTATCTTCAGACATTCCCTTGAGAATCGTTGTGCGGCCCACCTCCTATTCCTCCTCATGTTCCGCCCTTCTCGTCAAGTAGTGGCCACCAATGAGTGCAACGCCTATGAAGAGAGGTACAAGTCCAACGCCGACCTGTTTGGTCGCTCCCCCAATTGGCAGTCCGACGACGAACCCCAGTCCGATGGCGGCAAAGACGAGACCAGCGACTAGAAGACCCCTCCCTCTCTTACTGCGCGGCGGTTCCGTCAATCCATGTTCGATCATCGCGATCTTCTCGGCATGCTTTGCTTTTACTACCTTGGCAAGAAATGTGAAAAGCATCACTATACCAATTATGGGTACTGCGAAGGCTCCCACGATCGTGAGCACCGCGACGACTCCTCCTGGCATAAACTGTTCGAACATTTTCTACCTCCTTTTTGACAGAATTCTCATCTTTCGTATACATTAGACCAGCGGAGAGGAGAAAAGTTGCAGTGATATGAAACTTTTCTCTCTTTTGTGTGTCTAACTGTCTGAGTAGTGGATGAGAGAGTTAGAGGATGATGAGCTTGTTGTTCTTTGTCAGAAGGGTGATACAGAAGCATTTGAAGAACTGGTGGAGAGATACAAGGGAATGATATTCACTATGATACATAGAATATTGGGCCAACCGGGTGAAGCAGAGGACGTTGCGCAGGACGTGTTCATAAGAGCGTACAAGGCACTTCCAAAGTTTAGGAGAGAGGCAAAATTCTCAACCTGGCTTTACACAATATGTCACAATCTCTGCATCACCGAGGCGAAAAAGAGGAGGAGAGAAAGAGATCTTCTGACCAGAATGGAAAGCTGTGGAAGCAGTGTAGAGGCGGTACATGAGAGAAGAGAGATTCAGGAGAAGGTGAGAGCACTTATCTCAGAGTTGCCACCAGTGTACAGCTCAGCCATAACGCTTCGGCACATCCATGGGCTCTCATACCAGGAAATATCCGAAATCTTGGGTCAACCTCTGGGGACGACGAAATCCACAATCCTGAGAGCACGAGAACAACTGAAGAGGCTGGTACTGGAGAGAATTGGGTGGGACGTGATACGGGGAGTCATATGAGATGTGAAGAGATAAGAAGTAGACTTCAGGATTACGTGCTTGGGGAAACTTCAGAAGACGAGAGATCCGCCATAGAAGATCATCTGAGTTCGTGCAGTGAGTGCCAGCAAGAAGTGCAATTCGTGAAGTGGATTGTTGTTGCCTTGGAATCCGACGGAGTGAAAGAACCCTCTCTAAGTTTCGTCCGGTCAGTTATGAAGCGACTACCAGAGAGAGTTCCTGCACTATCTGCCACGCTCCTATTTGCACCTCTCTGTTTCGCCCTTGCGGGACTCTTTGGATTTGGCTTTTTCTTTCGAGAGCAGTTGGCTGCATTGACCGGCAGTATTGAGGTTACCGTTATGAAGGCACTTTCAGATTTCGACCCTGAAGCCTTCGTGTCGAATTCCGTCGTGCCGAAAATGGAGCTGATCTATCTTGGAAGCTTGGGTTTTGCGTGTCTGTTGGTCACTGCTACGCTCATCTGGTTCATCAGGTACTACTATGGGCCCGTCCAATACACCAAAAGGGAACGGGTCCGTTTGTGAGCCGGTCTCACCTAGGTTTCTCCTTCCGCAGCCACCCGAATTCGGCGACAAAGATGGTCAAACGGGTGAGCTCCCTCACAACGCTCGGTCGCAGTGGAGTTCCATCTTCCAGTAGGCCAATGGGTGAGGATAGAGTACGAGACCCATCCTGCTGGGTGGTTTGAGTCCGGGTTTTTGCCCAACGAACGTTAACCTTCTTGTCATTACACGTGAACTCCTAACCGCACCCTCTTGACCTGGAGCACAGCACAATATATACCTGAGACAGGAGAGAGCAGCCAAAGGAGGTGTTATGGAGGTCAAACTGGTGAGAATGGAGAAGCCTGATGGAATGAACATGATTCTTGGACAGGCGCATTTCATCAAGACCGTGGAGGATATACACGAAGCTCTCGTCTCAACCGTGCCGGGTATCAAGTTTGGCGTGGGCTTTTGCGAAAGTTCGGGGCCTTGTCTGGTCCGTGACAGCGGAACAGACACGGATCTCGAAGAACTCGCACGGAAGAACTGTGTGCGTCTCAGTGCTGGGCACGTTTTCGTTATATTTCTTGAAAACGCCTATCCGATAAACGTCTTGAGAGTGCTCAAAGATGTTCCAGAAATCTGTGCGATCTTTTGTGCCACCGCAAATCCTGTTGAGGTGATCGTGGCCGAGAGCAGCCAGGGGAGAGGTATACTGGGTGTGATCGATGGATACACAACCAAGGGGGTCGAAGGTAGCGAGGATAAACGAGCCAGAAAGGAGTTCTTGAGAGAAATCGGCTATAAGCTTTCTTAGATGTGCACAGTCATCCAATCTGGAAGGGTTGACACCAATCGGAGTAAATCTTAACCTTAAAAAGTGCTTGGACTTCTGAAGACTCCTATCCTTGTAGCGTACGTGATCATCATTTCTTCTCTTTCAGTATACGTCTTCCACGCGGTGCTGATGGTCATTCTCTACAAGAGAACGAAGAATAGGGCTCCCAGTGTTGTGCAGGATATTGAGGACTATCCGCGTGTGACCATTCAGCTGCCTGTGTACAATGAGAAATATGTGATTGCAAGGCTTGTTGACTCAGTCTGCGGCATCGACTATCCCAGGGACAGGTTGGAAATCCAGGTGCTCGACGATTCTACAGACGATACTACTGAAATCACTCAAACCCTAATTGAGAAATACACTGCCCTTGGTCATGACATAAAGCTCATCCATCGAGATGACAGGACTGGCTACAAGGCCGGGGCCCTCAGGAAAGGTCTGGCGGCATGCAAAGGGGAGTTTGTAGCAGTTTTTGACGCGGATTTCATTCCTCCCAAGAATTTCCTCAAGGCAACCCTTCCTTACTTCCAGAACGAGAGAGTAGGAGCGATTCAGTCGAGATGGAGCCATCTCAACGAAAACTACTCGTTCCTTACCCGAGGGCAAGCACTTGGTCTGGATGCACACTTCGTCATAGAACAGGCCGCCAGAAATCGAAGTGGCACCTTCATAAACTTCAACGGGACCGGTGGAATCTGGAGGAAAGAGGCAATACTGGACGCTGGCAACTGGCAATATGATACTCTCACAGAGGATTTGGATTTATCATACAGGGCCCAACTGCGAGGGTGGACACTTCTCTATCTGAACGACGTCGTGTGCTTGGGAGAGATCCCTACTGAGATAAATAGTCTGAAAACTCAGCAGCACAGGTGGGCAAAGGGGGCAATCCAGACGGCAAAAAAACTGCTCCCTGAGGTCTTAAAAGCTGATATTCCGCTGGTGGCGAAGTTTGAAGCTTTCGTACACCTCACCAATCACATGGCCTACCCTCTTATGCTCGGGATCACCCTATGCTCATTACCCCTTATTGTCATACGGGTGAATTGTGCTGATGCGAAATCCTATTTCAACTGGGTTGCACTCTTCACCATATGTGCGGTGGGTCATCCACTCTTCTATTCGTACGCACAAAAGGAGATATACAAAGATTGGCAGCGAAGAGTTCTTTACCTTCCTGCTCTTTTTGCATGGGGACTTGGGACGTCGGTGATCAACACCAAAGCAGTACTAGAAGGACTACTGAACGTACGCTCTCCCTTTACCAGAACGCCGAAATACAGAATCGAGAGAAAGGGAGACACCTGGAGGAACAAAATCTACAGGTCAAAGCCGGCGATCACGACCGCGATAGAACTCACGTTGGCTCTCTATACCTTTGCGGCACTTGTCTATTCGATCCTTCACGCCCAATTCATGATAATACCGTTCTTAGGACTTCTCACCTTCTCTTTCTCTTATACGGGAACGCTCTCGCTGCTCCACGCGGTGGGCAGATAACTATTTCTTCTTCTTCTCTTTTTCTTCTTCTTCAGGCTCTATGCGCTTATCGACGAGTTCAAGAAGAGCCAGAGGCGCGTTGTCTCCTGAGCGATTACCGAGCTTGATGATCCTCGTGTAGCCGCCTTGGCGTTCAGCATACCTTGGAGCTATGTCATCGAAGAGTTTCTTGAGTACTGCCTTATCTCGTACATACGCAGCAGCCAGTCTCCTTTTGGCCAAGCTGCCTTCCTTTGCGTAGGTAATAAGCCTCTCGGCAAACCTGCCTCCCTCCTTGGCCTTGGCATCTGTAGTGGTGATGCTCTCGTGAGCAAAGAGAGATGTGGCCAAATTCTTCAGCATAGAGAGCCTGTGTTTGCTGCGCCTTCCCAGCTTCTTCGCCTTTTTCCTATGGCGCATCCTTCTCCTCCAGATAGGCTGAAACATCCATACCGAAACTAAGTCCCATTGCTTCGAGCTTTGCTTTCAAACCGGCCAACGATTTCTTGCCGAAATTCTTGTATGCAAGCATCTCCTTCTCAGTCTTCTGCACCAGATCTGCCAGAGTGTGGATTTTCGCTGCCTTCAGACACTTGTTGGCTCTTACGGAGAGTTCGATTTCATCAACAGATTTCGCAAGCAGTTTCCTCACACGTTCACGCTCTTCATCAACTTTGCGTGTTTCGTCATCTTCGTCTGATTCGAGCTTGAGAATCATCACCATTACATCTCTCAATATCCTGGTGGCTGTTTTCAAGGCATCCTCAGGCTTCACCGTTCCATCGGTGCGTATCTCAAGTATGAGCTTGTCATAATCCGTTCTATGGCCAACTCTGGTGGGTTCCACTGTATAGTTCACCTTAAGAACCGGAGAAAAAAGGGCGTCCATGAAGATTGTACCTATTGGATGATGCCGCTTCTTGAACTGTTCTGCGGGAACATAGCCGACACCGCTTTCAATTGTCAATTCCATAACGAGCTTAGCCTTATCCTCAAGTGTTGCGATGTGAATATCAGGGTTGACTATCTCGATATCTCCATTTGCAGGTATATCACCGGCGGTCAATTCTGCCTTTCCCACTTTCTTCAGTGCCACCACCTTGGGCTTATCGGTCGCCAATTTCACCGTCACCCTTTTCAGATTGAGTACTATCTGCGGAATGTCTTCGAGGACTCCTTCCAGGGTGGAAAATTCGTGAAGAATTCCGTCAATTCTGCACGAAATGATGGCTGCTCCCGGAATTGACGAAAGTAGAATTCTCCTCAGGGCACTCCCAATCGTTGTACCATATCCCCTTTCGAGGGGCGATATGGTGAATTTTCCGTATTGATCGGTGACCTCCTCCGTGACTACCTTCTTGGGAAGCAATTCTACATTCATTTCCATAGGTATCCTCCGTTATTTGGAATACAGTTCCACGATGAGCCTTTCCTGAATTGGCGTTGTGATCTCTTCCCGTGTAGGGTACCTTTCCACGCTGCCTTGGAGAATCTCTTTATCCAAACTGAGCCACGCAGGCAAAATCTTCGGATCTGTCCGCTCAAGAGAGGTTTTCACCATAGGGACATCTTTGCTCTTCTCTCTCAGCATTATCGAGTCCTTCGGCTTCAGAAGGTATGAAGGAATATCCACCTTTCGACCGTTGACCAGGAAATGGCCATGATTGATCAATTCACGTGCAGACGCTCTTGAAGGCGCAAAGCCAAGTTTATGGACGACGTTATCAAGTCTTCTTTCCAGAAGGACCATCAGGAATTCTCCTGTCGCTTCTTTCTTCCTGGCAGCTACCTCGAAGAATCTCCCGAATTGCCTCTCAAGCATGCCATAGGTTGCTTTCGCCTTCTGCTTTTCCCTCAATTGCATACCGAAGCCTTGTGGCTTCTTTCTCTTCGTCTTCCCGTGCATTCCTGGAGGGTACGGTCTCTTCTCAAATGGGCACTTCGGGCCGAAGCATTTCTCACCTTTCAGGAAGAGCTTCTCTTTCTCTCGCCGACATAGCTTGCACCTTGCGGTTCTGTACTTTGCCATTGCTATACTCTCCTTCTCTTGGGCGGTCTACAGCCATTATGCGGAATGGGGGTGACGTCTTTTATCGCGGTTATGACGAGCCCTGCACTCTGGAGAGACCGTATGGCAGCTTCCCTGCCTGGACCCGGCCCCTTAATCCAGACTTCGACCTTCTTAACACCCAAGTCTAGAGCTGCCCTTGCGCAATTTTGGGCAGATTGTCCAGCGGCGAAAGGGGTTCCTTTCTTGGAACCCTTGAATCCTATTCTGCCGGGACTTGCCCAGCACAGTGTATTCCCATCATGATCTGTAATCGTGATTATGGTGTTGTTAAAACTGGCACTGATGTGAGCAACGCCAGTCGTGGGTATAATCCTCTCCTTTCTCTTGGTTCTCCTAGCTCTTGCCATTCATGCCTCCTTTAGAAAGCTAATTTACATTAAGAGAATATGTTTGTCAACCTCGAATCTCATGTCTGCTTCAGTTGTGTAGAGTTTTCGTGTTGACATATTGCAGCGTTCTTTTCAACATAGGGGAAAACCTTGATATGGAAGACTTGTTGAGAAAGACAAAGGAAGCCGCGGCGTATCTCAAATCACGCACACGGGTCAAAGCTTCACTCGGTATCGTCTTTGGGACAGGTCTGGGGAGGCTTGCTGAAGAGATTGACAGCGATGCGACTCTTTCATACGAGGAGATACCACACTTTGTCAGATCCACAGTGGAGACTCACGCCGGCAAGCTGATTTTCGGAAAGCTGGGAGGAAAAGATGTGATGGCTATGCAGGGAAGATTTCACTTCTACGAAGGATACACGATGCAGCAGATTACATTTCCGATACGAGTGATGCGCACATTGGGATGCAAGGCGATAATTCTTTCGAATGCTGCTGGAGGCTTGAATCCGCTCTTCGAAAAAGGTGACATGATGATCATTGTGGATCACGTTAACCTGCTGGGGGGCAATCCCTTGAAAGGAGCGAATATCGACGAGCTCGGTCCCAGGTTCCCGGATATGTGTGATGCCTACGATCCTGAACTCGTGAAACTCGCCGAGGCAGTCGCAATGGAAGAGGGAATACCCATCAAGAAAGGGGTGTATGTAGCAGTCACCGGGCCGAATCTGGAAACTCGTGCAGAATACAGGTTTCTGAGGATTATAGGTGCGGATGCGGTGGGGATGTCTACGGTGCCGGAGGTCATAGTCGCGCGACACATGGGAATGAGAGTGTTCGGAATCTCCATTATCACGGACATGGGCCTTCCAGATCTACTCACGCCAGTGAACATACGAGAAATACTTGAGATAGCGGACAGGGTCGAACCTAGCCTGATATGCCTCATCAGGGGGATGGTAGAACGAGTGTGAGGAAGTTGGCATTACTGGTACTGCTGTTGATTGCATGCAGCTCAGGACTGGAAAAGAGCACAGAGAGAGCGGAGGGGCTCATAGAGAAAGGGAGATATCGGGATGCAGTGGCGGTCCTAGAAAAATTGGAACAAGAAGAGCCTGCACCGAAGGTCTACTATTTACTTGGCCTTTGCTACGCACGGATGAAAGACATGGAACGAGTCGAGAGATACTTTGACCTTGCGCTTGAAGGCGACTCCGCGTATGCGCCTGAGGTTGCTGGTGCGTATACTTCCCTTGGGAGAGGGTACTTCAGGAGTTCGCAGTTCGATTTGGGCACTCATGCGTTCGAGAAGGTACTCGAGCTGTCCCCGTTGACGAATCTGGAAGAGGATTTCTACATCATGGGCGACTACTACTACAAGAAGGAGGACTACGACAAGGCCATCGACTACTATCAAAAGGGGCTGCTCTTCGTCACGGAGTCCAGGCGGGCTATTCAGGCAAGGAGAAACCTCGTTCAGAGTTACTACAATCTCGGGAAGAATCTGGACGCATTCGCACTGTGCACGCAGTTCCTCAAGGAAGTTAGCGATGAGGATTTGCTCTATCAGAAGGGCACGATAGCATATGAGCTGGCTTTGGAATTCGCTGAACAGGACAGTATTGCCAGATGTATGGATTATCTGAACAAGGTTGTCGAGGCCGGACATCCGTTGCCGCTGCAAGATGATGCCCACTTTCTGCTCGGTGAGATGAATCTGAAGTTGGGGCAATACGAGAAGGCAAAGGTGAATTTCAGAGAAGTACTTCGTCTCAATCCGTACGGTGGGTCTCAATTGGTAAGAGATGCGGAGGAAAGACTGATACTGATTGACGAGAAAGAAGGGAATGAATGAGAAGAACCATTCTGTTCATCACTCCCTTGCTCCTCTTCCACTGCGGTGGAAGACACCGATTCATTCCGAAGTTAGATCCTGAAGATAGATTCATCGTCGCCAAGCGCTATATGGCCGATGGCAAGTATGTGAAGGCCCAGGAAGAGTTCAAGAGGCTCATGTTCGAAAATCCTGGCTCGGACTACGTGGATGATGCGCAATATTACTTGGCGGAGGCATATTTCCTCAACAAGGAGTACGACTTTGCGATTTTAGAGTATGCGTTTCTGATAGACAATTACAGAGGGAGTCAGTATGTAGAGGAGGCTCGGTTGAAGCTTGCTCGCTGCTACTACGGACTCTCAAAGCCTTTCTATCTCGACCAGACCGAGACACAGAAGGCCCTCGATGAAATTGAGCTCTTTCTGGCGATATATCCCGAGAGCGAGCACGCTGACGATGCACTGGCTGTGAAGAAGAGATGTCTTGAGAAGCTTGCGAGGAAAGACCTCGAAGCCGGCAAATTGTATACGAGACTGAGAAAACATAAGGCTGCCAGAATCTACTTCGAGAGCGTGGCCGCGGACTACCCTGATACCGAGGCCGCAGCTCAAGCCCTTCTCCTGATGGGGATGTCCTATGAGACCGACGGTGACACCACGCACGCACGGGAAACATATAATAGACTACTAGCTACGAGCAAGGACGACGCCATCATCTCACAGGCCAAGGCAAGGTTGGAGAAGTTAGGGAGTGACTAAGGTAGGTCTCTTCGGAGGCAGCTTCGACCCGCCCCACTTAGGTCACTTGATAGTAGCCCAGGAAGTTCTGTCCACGCTCAATCTCGACAGAATTCTCTTCATACCTGCTCATCTACCACCCCATAAACGCTGCGACGTTCCTTCATCGCAGCGGTATGAGATGATCGGTATAGCCATATCAGGAAATCCTCGGTTCGAAATCTCAGACATGGAGCTCAAGCGTGGAGGAACATCGTACACTGTAGATACTCTCAGAGAACTATGCAGTGTGTTCAGAGAGGTTGAATTCTACCTGATTATCGGTGCTGACGAGTTTGCTGAGATCGAAAGTTGGAAAGATCCTGAAGCCGTTATGGGTCTGTCGAGGGTGGTCGTAATGATCAGACCCGGACACGAGCCAGGTCGAGCCGGCCAGAAATTCAGAGGCAGGTTTCTCACCGCAGAAGTACCTCTGATAGACATCTCGTCGACCCAAATAAGAGAGAGGGTGAAGCAGGATAAGAGCATCGCCTATCTGGTTCCAGCTGGTGTGGAGGCGTATATCAAAGAGAAGGGGCTGTACAGATGAAAAAAGCGTCTCTCCTGCTCCTTGCCTCCGTGGGGCTCTGGGGTTGCGTGCGGGAGGAAATCATAGAAGATGTGAACGATCCGGAAAAGGTGTACGAAGAGATGAGAATACTGTTCAATCGAAGAGTCGATTCAATCGGAGAACTCCATTGTCTGGGAGAACTGCGCGTGACAGGAGGATTGAGATTTTATGTGACTCTCGACTACGGGGGCAGGGGGGGTGTACTGGAAGTCTTCTCTCCACTGAGACAGAGAGTTGGATGGATGCACTTCGACCCGGACACGGCCACGTGTTTCTTTGAGAATGCACCGGGTCTCTCTGCCCTCGGAGGATATGGCTTCTTGATCGGATGGTCTCTCATTGGGTATCCACCTTTCCCACCCGACGTGGAGATAGCGAAATTTGGGGAATCCCGCCATTCGTACTACGTCTTGGTGAAGAACGAGGATGCAGTCTATTACTTCAAGGTCCTGAGAAAGGGGATGGTTGTGCAGTGGATGAAGGTCAAGAGAGGAGATTCTTCGATCGACGTCAATTTCAGAAACCACAGGGCGAAGGGGAACCATCTTTTCCCCCACCTCCTCACTGGGTCGACCCCGGAGGGCCCTTTCGAATTGAGATACCTAGAGATCCAAACCGAGTAGACGGTTTACGTAACCTCCACTCTTACAAGTACTTATAAATTAATTCTGGCCCTGATAGACCTGTTGAGGTAAGTAAAAATCTCGTCGAACGGGAGAGCACGAAACCTAGCAGTGAGTGGCCTGCACCGTTGGCCATCTACTCTTGCATAGGGCTACTCACGACCGGGACCTGTGAGCTCTACGAGATCGACTATTGTGCCGCAGCAGGGTACATTTCTGACGAGGAAGTGCGGTCGGACACTTGGCGCGCCATTTCTGGCTTCGTGGCGCACGTTGGCGCAAACTGTCTCTCCTCCCGTGTTCGCGAAGCTGGAGGGAGTATCTTCTACTCTTAAGAGTCCCTTGATCTTCCAAATCAACGCCGCAGAGAGGCAAGTTTCTCGCAGGTGGGTCTTGACAAATGCGTCAAGAATGGTTACATTGGTATTACAGGATTTCAAATTTTCTAGGCAAGATGAGAGAAAGACCTGGGACCTTGAAAGGTGGTAGGCCCGGTCTGAGACCGGAGGGAAATGTACCATGTTCATAAGCAAGCTCTTTAGAGTTATCTTCTTCCTTTCGCTCTCTTCGTTTCTTCTGAGCGGTATGGTGTGGGCCGCCGAGCCACTTGCGTGGCCCAAACCAGTGGCGGACGAGGGGAATTTCGATGATCCTCCTGAGGACGGTCCGGGTGGGAGTCCTCCTCCCCCGGAAATAGTCGTCTCCCTGAATGTTCCGCCTGGTGGTACTGAACCGACCGCTCTGCAGCGTGGAGTTTGGCAGAAGGAAGAATTGATGGTGGTGAGAGAAAGCGGACGGGGGCTGCCTGTATGGGTGGTCTGGTTCGAAGCTCTTAAGGCTTTGTATCAGTAGTATCACTAGGATGATGTCCAAAGGGAAGACCAGAGCCCTCATAGATTTGGCAGATAAGCTATTTCAGAAGGGAGAATTCAAGCAGGCCTTAAGGTCTTACGGGGAAATCCTGAAGAACCATCGAGACATTTCATCGGACATTCAGGTCTCTCTTTTTGACAGAGTGGTGACGTGTCTGTACAAGACGGAGCAGTACTCCAGGGCGCAGGACGAAATAGGGAGATTTGAGAAACTTCTGAGGAGAGGCTCAGTCGCCTATGCGAAACTTCAGGTCCTGAAGGCGGATGTGTGCATCGATATGGGAGACTACGATGAGGCACTGGAGAACGGGAAGGCCGCTTTCGAGGTTCTCAGAACTACGAATGAAGACGAGATGGTTCTCAGACTCCATCGTATTCTGGGACTCGCCTATTTTTCGAAGGGGGATCTGGAAAAAGCAAAGATCTGTTTTGAAGATGTTCTCTCCACGTGCCGAAGGACAGGGGATACGCAAGGTCTTCTAGTCTCATTCAATGGATTGGCTCAGGTCTACCTCTTTGCGGGCAAATGGGCTCGGGCTTTGGAATATTGGGAGCAGGGTCTACGAATGAGCAAGAGCGTTGGAAGAAAGGAGTGGACTGCGGCGTTCTCTCTGAATCTGGGAACGCTCCACAGAAAGCTCGGAAACTGGTCTTTGGCCAGCACCTATCTTCGTTCAGGAATCCGATCATCCAAGGACTTGAAGCATATCCTGGATATCATACGGGGCCAGATATCTCTCGCATTCCTGTATCGCCTTCAAAGACAATGGAATCAAGCTATTCGCCTGCTGGAGAGATGCAGGGAACTGTGTGAGAAGGAAGGATATAAACGTGAATTGTATCTCTGCTTAGAAGGTCTTGGCGGAATTGCCTCTGACAGGTGTGATTACGATAAGGCTACTCAATACTACTCGAACGCTCGGAAGATTGCCGATGGATCTGCTCCGGAAGGAGACATGGCTGTCGAGATCTACAGACGTCTTGCCGACTTGTCGGTGGCGCTTGACAACCCAGGCGAAGCACTCAGACACGCAAGTTCAGCACTGGACGTGGCCAAGAAGCTGGGCGATGACTTCGAAGAGGCATGCACTCACCGTGCCTGTGCACTTGCTTATCAGAAACTGGGTGAGCTCAGCAAAGCGGAGGAATCGTTTAGCCAGGCAATCGAGCTTCTTGAAAAACTGGATGAGAGGTATGAAAGAGCGAGGACTCTTCTAGAGTTTGGCAAATTCCTCGGGGGAATCGATAGAGGTGATGAGGCAATTCACGCTTTTCTCAAAGCTGAGGAACTCTTTGGGAAGCTGCCTTCGAGGTATTGGATGGGCACTACCTATCTGGAGGCAGCGAAGACAAGACTTGATAAAGGTGGCACAGATCTCGCCATCATCTCTCTGGACAAAGCTGCGAAGCTGTTTGAAGAGAGCTCCGAAAGAGAAGGTGTAGAGAAGTGCTCAGAATTCAGGCAGCTGGTTGAGAAGAGGATGGTAGAGACGTCCCTCCGAGCAAACCATGAGACGGCCGTTGATGGGAGCGAGGAGGATTTCCTGGAGTTTTTGGTGAAGAGGATAGGTGCGGCCAGGGCTTTTGTAGTCGTGAGGGAGAATGGAGATTTCGAGGTGAAGGCTACGCACGGAATCGGGATGGGGAGTGTGCGCAGGCTGTTAGAAGTCTTCAACAGCCAAGAATTGACGACTCCCGTGATCTCCACGAATCTTGAATCGAATGAGAGATTTCCCTTGGCCGAAAGGAACGGTATACGCTCTTTCGTGCTGATTCCGTTCGGGCCGGAGAAAGAACGAGGCATACTCTATCTGGATAGAATGATCCCCTTCACGCAGAAAGACCTGACGCTGTCAGTACGACTCGCGAGCAACCTTGCCCTGAAGATGACCCAGACCCGCCACGAAGAACTCAAACGAGAAAACCTGAAGCTCAAGCGGGAGCTTGAGAGGAGAGGATATCCTCAAATAGTCACACGGGATAAGAAGATGCTCGAGGTTCTGGATCTGGCGGATCGAGTGAAGAATCATCCAATACCGGTGTTGATAGAGGGGGAAACGGGTACAGGTAAGGAACTCATCGCGAGAGCTATCCACGAGCTCAGCCATAGAAAAGGGGATTTCATTGTGGTCAATTGCGCAGGGATTCCCGAGAATCTGCTTGAGAGTGAGCTCTTTGGCTACAAGAAAGGCGCCTTTACAGGAGCCACTGGCGATAGAAAGGGTAAGTTCGAGGCAGCCCACAGAGGTACCATCTTCCTGGATGAGATTTGCGGCATGAGTCTTCGTATGCAGCACAAGGTGCTGAGAGTTCTGGAGTTCGGTCAGGTGACGCGTCTCGGAGAGACTGCTGAGAGAAGTGTGGATGTAAGGGTGATATCTGCAACGAACATTGACCTGGAAGAAGAAGTAAAGAGAGGTAATTTCAGAGCCGAGCTCTATTTCCGACTGAGGGGTATCTTGATAGAACTTCCACCTTTGAGAGAGAGGAAAGATGATATCCCGCCTTTGGTGGACTACTTCGTAAAAACATACACCGGACCAAGAAGTGTCAAGGGGATATCCCCACAAGCCTTGCGCATTCTGTTCGACCACGACTGGCCAGGGAATGTCAGAGAGCTGAGACGTGTGATTGAGACAGCAATCGCACTTTCGGACGAGGACCGGCAGATTACGCCAGCGGTACTCCGAATCAGTGGGGAAAAGAGAAAAAGCCCTGCAGACGCTGAGCAGATACTGAAGGCTCTCAAAGAGAATAGCTGGGTGAAGAGGAAAGCGGCACGGACCCTGGGAATACCGGAATCTACTCTGAGAAGAAAGGTCAAGAAACTCGGCCTGGCGGTGCCCGTGAACGACGCGTAGCGGCGCACCGAGATGGCGCAGACAGCGATTGAAACTCCCTCAATGCCAGCGAGTTAGCCGGTTCTTCCTGTATACTCCACAGAATGGCGCATTATGGCGCAGTTTTGTGGCGCATGGCCACGAGAGCCTGATATGTAAACCTTTATTAGTCAACGACTTACAGAATAAAGCGTTCTCTCGGAACTCTGGGCACTCTGAGAGAAGAGTTCCTTGTTCCTCCTTGTGCTGAAGTGCTGTTGACACAAGAAGATAGGGTTATGGCACAAAAGTTGTATGTATACGGGTTAGGAGGGTAGGCGACGAGGCTATGGTGATACTCAATAACGTCCCGCCAGTGCCACCCTGGTTCGCTCTGCCTGGCCTTAAAGCTGCCGCTTGAGCGAGCTTTGAGTATTGCCTGCACGTGGGAGGCCCCATCCAGGCCTCCCTCCCACCTTTGCGTACGTGAGATCAGGAAAAAAGGGCGTGGTTGCCAGTTTTGTGGCGGGATGTTCACCCAGATACTTGGGCCTCTGTTCTGAAGAATTGAGCTTTTGCCTTGTATGACTCATCGCCGTTTTGTTCTCAGTCGGCGAGACCTCAATAAAGGACCCTGTGCGCGGGTACCGATCAGGGGTGGTCCCTTTTTGACATACAATGGGATTCTTTGTTAGAATGGGAGGGATGGAGCAGCGGAAGAGATCAACCTCACATACTCCTGCACATATTCTGCTCACTGTCCTCATAGTGTCACAGATTGTGTTCACTTTTCTTCTGTACAATCGCGCGGGTCTAGGAATCATTAGGAGTATCGGCTGGATAGTGTTGTGGATCTCTGCAATCCTTGGCTGGCTTCCTATCCTTGAACTTCGTAGAAAAGGAAAGGTACCACAGGGAGAAAGCTACGTCCATACGACACGTCTCGTGACCACGGGGGTCTACGCCATCGTTAGACATCCACAGTTTCTCGCCGGAATACTGCTCTCCCTTGCACTCATGCTGATTGCTCAACATTGGTTGGTTGCGGTGCTGGGTATTGCTGTGGTGATCATCTTTTATGTAGGGGTCTTGGAAGGCGACAAGTCCGGTGTTGAGCAGTTTGGTGATGACTACGAGCGTTATATGCAGAGGGTGCCAGGAATCAATCTGCCAAAGGGGCTCGTGGGGCTGGTATACCGCAGGGAGGGAAAATGAAGAGAGTGTCTTCACGTGCAATTGTGTGGAGTACCGTCATGCTTCAGCTGGCGTATCTCAACTGCGCCCGATACACCGTGCCGGCCAGGCGGCTCGATGACTTCTTCCTCTGCAAACAATGGATAGATTCCAATCGGGACGGGGCGGGTGAGTGGGATGAGTTCAGAGGTATAATGAATGATTTCAGTCTCGAGAAAGACGAGGCGGTGATTTTCGTATCCTCCTGGACGGAGGACGTCGGACTCCCCTGGACGTTCGAACTCGTGAATCCCTCGGGAGAAACAGTCTATCTCAGAAGGAGGAGAGTCACTCGTCCAAGTCAGTATTCGTTGAATAGACTTGTTTTTTGGAGATTTGCGACGTATCAGCAGTGGCGAAGACTGTCAGGTCGACCCCTTTCTCTTGACGAAGGCGGTGACAATCTCTTTGACATCTTGGATGGGATTCTTGAGAAGGATGTATCTGAAGGGAGAATCACTCGAGAGGAGAGAGAAGAGTTCTTCGCACTCTGCACGCACGACACCACGAGCAACGAAGGTATCTATGCGGAGGCAGAGGAGAAAATACCCGATGCACACTTCACGGAAGCTATCCGCCCGCTCCTGGAAAGGGATGAGACCTGGACGAATGCCGAGCTGTGTGAGCTGATCTGCGGCAGCTGGACGGTGCGCTGGTACCTGAATGATGCCCCAGTCGAAGAACTAGAATTCTCGATCAAGTGAGTAGACGGTTTACGTAACTCGCTCTGCGGCAGGCAGTTATGAATTAATTCCATCCCTGCCATAACTCCCTGATGTGTCGCGGTAGAGCTGGTGTGCGAAAACTGGTTTCCGCGATTCACTTGCATCTATGGGCTGTGTCCACCAGCATGTCGGGCACAGAATCTGCCAAATTCCGGATGTGACGGGACGCCGGCGTCCGAGTCCGTCCTGGCCACGAACCGTTAGCTAGGGGCTTTTCCACATAGCTCTCTGTGGGCTGCAAGCATCTTCTTGAACGCCTCCAGCTTCTTCGGGTCTTTGGCTTGGATCTTTATCGTTACTCCCTCTTTCGTCTCCTCGACCGTGCAGTCAAAATCCTCACAGAACTGCTTCTGGGAGCAACAGTGCATCGTGGACCAACACATGGGCGTCACCTCCTTTCTGTATAGGATGAAGAACGCAACGAACCACCACGGGTGGCGGCGGACTTCTGAAATATATGCACATATACTAATATTCTCTGCAAAAAATCAATCGAACACCGCATCGAACTTCTTCCTGATGAACTGCAATTTCTTCTCGTTGACTGAGTAGTGGATGAAGTAGCCGTGCCTCTGATCATTCACAAGTCCAACAGATTTCAGAATACGCAAGTGCTGAGACACTGCAGACTGACTGATATTGAGGATACTCGCCAAGGCGTTCACACACAGAGACCTAGTCCTGAGTGTCCTCAGAATCTTCAGCCTTGTATCGACGGACAAGACCTTCAACAACTCTGCAAGCTCCTTTTCCTTGGTCATAACCCGACTATATTAGTATATTCTAATATGCATATATAAAGTACTCGAAGGGAGATTGTTTGTCAAGGGGAAAATGACATCTGCCCACAGAAAGAGGGGGGCGGTTCTATTCTTGCGCAATTGCTGATAGAGGACTCCTCTGTCCCCGAGTCGGTTGAAGACGGGTAGACTGAAGACGGGTAGACGGTTTACGTAACTTGCACTTCGACAGAAAGTTGTAAATTAATTATGACCCTAAATCCTGCCCATTGACATAGTGTTCAACAAAGGTAGAATCTGGGGGGGAGTGCACGAGCACTATCTCGAAGGGAATCGAATGCGCAGAGAGGAGGCAAGCCGAGTGTCAAGGAGTGAGCCAGAGGACGTTCAAAGTACACCTAGGCTCTACAGTGATCTTTCTCGCTGGTGGGCCGTTCTCTCCGCCCCAGAAGACTATGCGGAGGAGGCGGAATTCTACCGGGAGGTGATTGCCTCACATTGCCTCTACGTGCCCAAGACACTTCTTGAGTTGGGAAGTGGGGGTGGGAACAATGCATCTCATATGAAAGCGCATTTTGAGATGACCTTAGTAGATATAGCTCCCGGGATGCTTGCGGTGAGTAGAAGCCTCAACCCTGAGTGTGAACATATCCAGGGGGACATGCGGTCTGTTCGTCTGGGCAGATCTTTCGACACGGTGTTCATCCACGACGCCATAATGTACATGACGGCGGAAACGGATTTGCGACGTGCAATTGAAACTGCCTGCGTCCACTGTAGAGAGGGTGGAGTTGTTTTGTTGGCGCCAGATTACGTCAAGGAGACGTACCAACCATCGACGAAGCACGGAGGACACGACAGAGAAACGTTCGGAATGCGTTACGTTGAGTGGAACTGGGATCCGGATCCGGAGGATACCACCTGCATCACAGACTTTGCGTACTTGTTGCGAGATGAAGAGGGAAGGGTGCGGTGCGAATACGACCGCCACGTCACAGGCCTTTTCCGCAGGGACGTCTGGCTACGTCTGATGGCCGAGGCAGGACTCGAACCCAAGACCATTCCCTTCGCTCCTGCGAGGTATTTGTTGGGTTGAAACGGAGCTGAGGATGCACTCTGGAACTCGGTGTCCCACTCATCTAGTCTGGTCTGCTACGTGCAGGAGGGTGCAGTCCCCAGGTCGTGAGCGGTGGATGTGAGAAATGGGAAGGAGGAATGATGGCAAGGGAAGTCACTTGTGATGTCATCAAGCTCGTCAAATCTGAGCAGATACCCGACGGCGAGATCAGATTACAGGTAGTGAGTTGGAATAAGGGTCAGCCGAAGCTTGAATACAGAAGGTACTACGAGGATGCAAGCGGCGAAATGAAGCCAGGGAAGCTGGCAGGCATCAACTACGACACACTGCAGACCATCGAGGAGAATTTGAGCACAATCAAGAAAGCAATGGGGTCGCTGTAACCGAGGGTGGTTCGATCGAAGAACAAATCTGCTCGATTTACCTGGAAAGAGAGCCACTCGAGTATGAAGCATTCTGGATTGAGGGGAGTCAGGATTAATCTGTAATCGTATGTGTAGCAATCCGTCAATTAGACCGTCTACAGCCCATAGGTCGAGATGATATACCGTGCGTTCGGCAAAGCTGCTGTGAAGGTGTCGCAATTAGGTTTCGGCTGCATGCGTCTTCCGATTACCTGCACTAATGACCCGAAGACAATTGATGAACCCGAAGCAACCAGGATGATCCGCCATGCAATAGACCACGGCGTGAACTATGTAGACACTGCGTACGGGTATCATATGGAAATGAGTGAATGGATTGTCGGCAAGGCACTGAAAGATGGATACAGGGAAAAGGTCTATTTGGCCACGAAGATGCCGGTGTGGCTTGTTGAAGATGAAGAAGATCCAGAAAAACACCTCGATGAGCAATTGAAGCGTCTGCAGACTGATACGATTGACATGTATCTTCTGCACGCCTTGGGGAAGAATTCCTGGAAGACGGTGCAAAATTGCAGTATTCTCCGGTTTCTTGACGCCGCACTCGATACGGGCACGATTCGGTTTGCAGGGTTCTCGTTTCACGATGAATTAGCGCTCTTCAAAGAAATCGTGGATGCTTACCCGTGGACTTTCTGTCTCATCCATCTCAACTACGTTGATGATCATTATCAGGCGGGCATTGAAGGTATGGAGTATGCTCACAACAAGGGGTTAGCTGTGGTAATCATGGAACCTCTCCGCGGAGGAAAGCTTGCGAACAACGTGCCGGAAGAAGTCCGTCGGATTATTCAACGGTCAGGGCGTGCGCAGACCGCGGCAGAATTCGCATTGCGCTGGCTGTTCAATCGACCAGCAGTGAGCTGCGTTCTGAGCGGGATGAGCCGTATGGAGCATGTGGAAGAGAACATAAGGATTGCCTCAGAGGACCATATGGGCACATTGAGCGAGAAAGATATGGCGCTCTACGCAGAGGCAAAGGAATTCTACCAGTCCAGGACAAAGGTAAATTGTACTGAGTGCGGATATTGCCTGCCTTGTTCGCAGAAGATCCCGATACCCTTTGTTCTGGAGCTTTACAATGATTCTTACATGTACAACGCCCTTCAGAACTCGCGGTGGATGTACGAAGTCTACATTAAACCTGAACAGCGAGCTGACCAATGCACTGCCTGTGGTGAATGTGAAGAAAAATGTCCACAGAAGATCTCCATTGCAGAATGTATGAAGGAGGCTCACGAGGTGTTGAGCACAGATCGTTAGCGGCTACTGCGGAGGACAGACTATGTGTAAGACAACGAAGACGCGTCAAGTAACGTCTACTGGTTTCCGCTCGCATATGCAACCGGATTCTGGCTCGACCCGCACCTTCGAACAACCTGTTGCAGTCAGCATTCGCGTGAGAGGACACATGGGATTAGTGTGTAATGAGTTGTAAGGCAGGGACTTATGCAAGCCGTCTGCTGGTTTTACTGGTTTTGGCCTGATGGAAGAAGATCCTTCCGAAGGACGTGAAAAATGCGTGGGTGACAAGAGGGGAGGCGACGTATGAAGATTGCCATAGTATATTACTCGAAATCTGGAAATACACGGTGTGTGGCGCAGCTTCTGGCAGATCAAATCCGCGGAGATGAAACTGAGGTCGATCTTATTGAGATAGAGGCCGTGAAGACGCCGGGTTTCTTGAAAGCAGGTTATGCTTCGTGGCGGCAACTGGAGCTGCCGATCAAGAATACTAACATTGATGTGGACAGGTATGACTTCATCATAACTGGATCCCCCGTCTGGGGTGGGAAGCCGGCACCATTCATCGGGACTTTTCTAAAGAAAGCCAAGAATATTGAGGGAAAGAAGGCCGCTTTTTTCATAACGGGAGCGGGTGAGCCTGATACACAGTCTAAGGCGCGGAAGCTCTTCAGAGATAATCTGGAGAAGAGTGGCCTCAAGCCAATTGACTGTTCGCTTGCATTACAGATGCAAAAGGGAGAGATACTGCTTGGTGAACAGGGCATAGGCGGTTTTGTTGAAGCTATATCGTCAAGTCAACCTTCGAGCGAGTAGACGGTTTAGATAACCTAAAACCCTGCAATCTGTTGTAGATTAATTCCGTCCTAGTCTCGGACTTGTACGAGCTATCGCAGTCGCATGAACGGGCAGACCATCCAGAGTTAGTCTGTAATGATTTATGCGGGAAGGACTTATTTAAACCGTCTACTAGTCCCTAGGCTCTGACTTCTCCGGTTGAACCTCTGTTTCGGATATGGAACAAGGACCTGGCAGCCCGTTTCACTCTGCAACAAATCCAGGTCAGGAAGATTCCAGTGTGAATTGCATCTCCTTATGGTTTATCGAGTTAAGAAAACTGAGTCTCATGGCACAAAACTTGCTCTTCATGGATACAGGATGTTCACAAACATTGATGAGAGGAGGTGAATGCAATGCCGGCAGGAGATGGAACAGGCCCTTGGGGCTTCGGACCAATGACCGGTCGAGGTGCAGGGCTTTGTGCGGGCTACCCAGTTCCAGGATTCGCTCAGGGAATTCCCGGACGCGGTTGGTTTGGCTTGGGAAGAGGCGGCTGGCCATGGGGTAGAGGTAGAGGCCCTGGATTCGGTATGGGAAGAGGCTGGCGGAGAGGATATGCCCTGTATGGCTTCCCCTATGGATATGCACCTTATGCGTACGCCTATGGCTCTCCAGGATACGCTCCCTACTATCCACCAGTATCCGGGTATCCATCGTATAGTCCAACCTCTTCACAACCAGCGTATGGGTACTCAGGCTATCCACAGCTCACTGAAGAACAGGAACTGCAGATGTTGAGGGAAGAAGCGACCGCTCTCAAAAGTGAAATGGAAGCAATAGAGGCTCGGATCAAGAAGTTGGGAAAGGAAAGTAGCTCCGGGCTGTAGCCTTGCCCAAAGCGATCAACCAAGAGGTGTGGAGGGGGCGAAGATGCCAGCACCCACTTTTGGTGGTACAGACGCAAATACGATGGAGGGGGGATATCATGCCAAGAGGTGACGGAACTGGTCCCCGAGGTGCAGGACCTGGTACAGGAAGAGGACTTGGACGTAGAGCAGGAAATCCACAGGGTGGCATGGGGATCGGCAGTCCTCGTGGAATGGGACGAGGAGGTGGTAGAAGAAGTAGAGGTGGTAGAAATCTAGGTCCCGGTGGTTACTGTATATGTCCATTGTGCGGAAGAAGAGTGTCCCATCAGGCGGGTAGTCCCTGCAGTCAGATGAACTGTCCCGAATGTGGGGTTGCGATGACGAGAGCTTGAATGGATCTTGTAAAACCAGGAACACATGAAGAACTAATGGACGGCGGGCGATTCTGAGCCAGTGACGCGATACTCGCGTGCACGAGTAGACGCTTTACGTGGCCTCAAGTCTTAGAACTGTTTGCAGATTGATTCCGTATGGCCCAGTCCTTCGGATCACCTATTCCGCTCCGCACCAATCAGAAGGCCCACCGATAATTAATCCGTAATAGGTTATCGGAGAAATACTTATGTAAACCGTCTACTCGTATCAACTGACTCATGTAGAATACCAAACCTGTCCCCGCCCATCTTCCTTGTTATTGACATGTTTCGTGTTTTTGTGTAGTACCTGGATAGATGGAAAGGCACAGCGGTTTCGGTTCCACAGGGGTATTTGACCAATCACCGTTTTTCCTGGGGATTTTGCGAACTGAAACCCTCGCATCAGAGAGATGCTTAACCAATATGCCATACTTGAGGTATCCCGAGAACAAGGAGGTCAAGCCGAAATGATTGGAACGGTGATGGTCAAAAAGGTTGTTCGATCTGCGTTCATAAGTTTGAACAGAGGTGATATTGAATCCTTCATGAAGGATTGGACTGAGGATGCCGTATTCAGATATCCAACGTGCGTACGAGTTGGAGGGACGATTCAGGGAAAACCAGAGATAAAGAGATGGTTTGAAGGTTGGGTGGAGCAATTTCCCAAGAGGGAGTTCGTTCTAAACAACCTGTGTGTAAGAGATACATTCGCATTTGGTGGGACAAACGTCATTGCAGCTGAATGGGACGTCAAGCTGTCGAACAGAGACGGGAGGAATTTCGAAACGAGTGGAGTAACAGTGATCGAAGCGATCAATGGGAAAGCAGTTCGTGTGTGCGACTACATAAGAGAACCTGAGTTGTTCAGAGAAGCGTGGGGAGAAAAGTAGTCACGGTCGAAGGGGTTCGCACCAACCAAATGTAGCAAGAAATCTATAAATGGAGAAGAGTATGGAACCTGATCTGTGGTCTCTTTACCGACAGATGTTGCGAAGCAGACGATTTGAGGAGGTTGTCAAGGATTTGTGGGAAAAGGGGGAGATTTCTGGTGAAATGCACTTGGGGATCGGAGAAGAAGCCATCGCTGCAGGTGTGGTAGCTCATGTCAAAACGGGTGATGCTTTAGTTCTTGATCACCGCGGCACGCCTCCCCTCGTTGCCCGCGGAGTCGATCTTGTACTGCTTCTTCGGGAATTTCTCGGACGTGGAGATGGTCTCT
>SMTZ1_10000653_pt1 | contig 32994 bp, 43 predicted proteins | sample DeeMarSWOR136_30_FD_25667 | JGI IMG/M metagenome (IMG submission 25667) | reverse complement strand
TATAGCCGCCCTTGCTTCCTCTCTTGTGATAATACCCGCCTCGAAGTCTTTCCTGTTCTGATCTCTCACTACAGCTACGTCTTCAGGGACTGGGTCCTCGAAGTCAAACTCGAGTCCTTCATCGAAGAGCGGACAGAGCTGTTCGTTAAGCGCTTCCTTAAGACGCGTCAAAGCCGGAAGCACAGTATACTTGGAGAAGATGTACTCATCTGCTTCCGCGCGCGCTCGCGAACCAACCTCACTAGCACCGATCAAGCTCTCGGGGATGTGGTACGCAGCGAGGATGACTTTCTTAGACGCGGTCCTTAAGCGAACAAAGTCCATATCTCTACTAGTCATAGATACTGTGCTCGCTTTAGCACCGCCCCATAGAAATGCTGGTTTGTAAGCATTGCGCCATCCTTGATGCACATCGAGGAACTCGTCTCTCAATCTAGTACGCTCTTCTTTTGATGGTACTGTGGGAAATTCCAAGAACAAGCGAGGAGTTGCGTCGTTGTAGAATAGCTTGTTCTGATATTTGGCTGCATATATCTCAGAATCCAAGTCGGTAGCGATAGACTTCGCAGCACCTATACCACGATATGGATTCGAAGGGTTGGGGTTGAAGATGTGTATCACTTCAGGGATTTGCAGGACTAGCTTACTCCCACCGCGCTCGAACTCGTAATGATCTATATACTTGTCAGCTGAAGCTATGACCTTCATGTTCGCTGGAGAAGCTAGCCACATCTCAGCAGGAATCTTGAGAGCATTGAAATTGAGGATAATAAACGCTTCACCGACTAGCTCTATGTACGTCTCTAACTGAAGCAAGAACTGATACCTCGTCTGGAACGGGTTCACATGGTCCCACAGATCGAGCGCTGGATGAGTGTCCAACTCTTCATACTCGCCGTTATTCTTCCTAGAATAGAGAGCCCAGTCAGCAGACGCCACTGCATGGGCTATGAGACTCACAGCTCCGAATAGCCACCCAATCTGGCCATAAGCGCTGAGATACGACTGATAGTTCCAACCAGCAGGTATCTCCATGTTAGTGAACGCTCCACCGCCTAAGCGATAGCCGATGAGTCTCTGCAACATATCTTTCAATCCCATATATCGTCTCCTAAATGTCGAAGGCGTACCCGCCCATATTTGAAAGCATCAGCTCTGTAAACGCCCACACTAGCGCATCTAGTCGGTCGGGGCTCTTCTCGCCGGGCACCCATTCACATAATTGGTCTTCTAGGTCATGAAAGAAACCAACGTGATGGATACGTTTCTGCTCGTATAACGCCGATACAGGTTCCGCCCGTGTATATTTCCCTCTGGTAGCGATTACTTTCTTGAAATTCACTTCCTCGTCAACAGTCTTCACAGTACTCTCTATCATGTCTCCGCCATTGTTAGCCTCTCCAATAATAACGTCGGCTTTGTGAGTATGATATGCAGCGACCGCTGCTGACGCCCATTCTCTAGGCGTTCCCCTTAATGAATAATCTGCGAGAACATATCCTTTCACGTGTTCTTCTTTACTGACTCCGGCTACAATAATCCCTGTCTCTGCTGATGTCTCTGTAGAAGTGACTCCAGGGTCTACTGCTACAGCGATACGAGCTAGATCAGGAAACGCAGACAAGCGCATCTCATCTAGGTTAGCTCTCTTCCACAGGGCTTGTGGATTATCTGATAAAATTTCAGCTCCGAGTTCTTGGCGTCCTAATCTAGTTCCTTCATAACGATCTAGTATGAACTTCAAGAAATTGGAATCTAGGTTGGCCGCGTTGTCTTGCGTATGCGTGCGCACTACTACAGCCGCTGGGTCGTTCGCTAGTTGCTTGATGATAGCTATAGGACGCGGTGTAGTAGTGACGACTACTTGTGGAAGTCTGCCTACTCGTAGACCGAACATGAGATTGTCCCATGTCTCTTGAGGTCTTTCGAACTTAGCTAGTTCATCCACCCATGCTTTCTGATGTTGAGGACCTCGTAGCTGTCCTGGCTCATCACCTGAATATGCTATACCTATCACACCGTTAGGCCAAGTCAGTCTACGCTTAGTGGGCTCGTATGATGGCATGAACCAAGGAGGAGAACAACGCATGATCGAGGAATCACCTAGCTCGATCATAGTGTCTCTCACGTCTGCTTTGGTTTGTCCTACTAAGGCGATGGGAGAGAACTCCTGCTTAGCCCAATCAATCACTAACTCGGAACCAGAGCGAGTCTTCCCACCGCCTCGGCCTGAAAGGAGGAGCCAGATATACCACGCCGTGTCAGGCGGTATCTGGTCGGGTCTAGCCCAGAAGCTCCAGTCGTATTGAATCTGGAGAGCCTCTTCTGGGCTCAGATCTTCAACTGCTCTCTTCAGAAGCTTTGGTCCGTAATTGTCGATCAAGCTTCGAAAGGATGAGCTCTTTTGCGCTAAGACCACGTCTAAACTCTAAACCTCCTTCAAAGTTGACTGATTCAGGAACCTTCCCTTCTAGACGATTGAGAACCATCTCTAGAAGTTTCACATCTATTTCGGGAGCTTCATATAGCTGCGTCCAGATCTTCTCTATTAGTAGTTGAAGTCTAGACTGGGTAATTCGCTTACCGTCTTCAGTGCGGTACTTACGAAGACGCGTCATAGACGCTCTAAGCTCTTTAGAGAAACACGGCTCTAGAGCTTTTCCGCCACTAACATTAGGGAACGTTCCTTCAGGATTCTGTTTGTTCGATTCTTTGTCTCGTCTCATTTCACAAATTCCGCTTAGGTGCTTTTTGCTTCATTGCTCGTTTCTGTTCAAAATTACGCCCTAGTACATTTTCACTTCAGATCGAGTCAATGATTCAAAACACGCTTGGGCGCGTTTTGGCTACAGATCACAACAGAGAACGTTTTTGCTCTCGAGCTTCATTTGATCTTCCTCCTACGTCGCTCAGCTCGATTCATCAAGAAGCTTTTTTTAGTACCGTCCTTATAGACGATTACTACTCGCTTCGTCGGCGACGGAGTAAACTTCATTTCACAATCACAGTTGGCTTAGCCCTGCGGCTTTGCCTTATCCATATATATAATTGTACTATACGCTAGCGCAATTGTAAACGTCAAAAACCGGCGGCGTGCGAGTGGCGCACCGCTATATATGAAAATATAGCGGGCGCACCACCTCAACTACATGCTTTTGGGCGACAGCACCACTCGTCCTTCATATTCAAAGTGGTGCAAGATGGTGCGAAAGTGGTGCATTGCGGGGTGGTGCAACACATTTCACTTTTGGCGGTTTTGCACCACTTCACCTGGTTTGGGCGTCTGTATAAATAAATCCCAAATAGGGCGAGTCTAATTCGAAGTATCCAGCAATTTACGCAATAGGGAAAAAATTTCAAAATTCGCGAACGGACGAATATAAAGTAAATTGGGGGAATTTTCTTGAATTTTGGGCCGTTTTTGGCCGTTTACCCATTTACAAATTAAATGAGGGGGTATAGAATATATGCATACAATTAAATTGAAGATGAAAAACACAAATACAAACTCAATTCGAAAACCCCCTCCCCGGGGCAAAAGGAACGACTACCACGGGTCCCACTGGATACGGCAAGAACGCCGCCTCGCTATCTATCTACGAGATGGGTTAGCTTGCTGCTACTGCAACACCACCGTAGAAGAGGACATACTCACACTCGACCACATCATTCCTTACTCCAAGGGAGGCACCAACCTCAGCCACAACCTAGTAACTGCCTGCAAGAAATGCAACTGCTCAAGAGGGGACCGCTCGATAGAAGATTTCGCGCAAGCGGTGTCATCCTACCTCGATACTACCGCTGCACAGATCCTCTCCCATATCCACATCACCACCAAGAGTCCGGTCGATATCAGCGCAGCTAAAGAGCTCATCAGAAGGAGGGGCAGCTATCAAGCAGCCCTTCATAAGGAGGAATAGATGCACATTCTAAAACAGCTTATTGAAGACATGAAAGAGGAAGTAGCAAAACGGGAGTCGGTTTGGGACCGGGCAAGTCGAAGTCAACAGCTGAAGTGGGAGTCGGATGACCGACTCGCCGCAGCCGCACAGACTGAGAAAGTACGCAAGGAAGAGTAAATGAAGAGAACACTAAACACTAAGCAATTGGAGGGAGCATGAAAAAGCAAAAAGAGCAGGAGAAGCCTTCATACGGCGACTGCTATCAGGCCAATGGAAGAGCGATACTGGGCCTTCTCCCTAGTAACCCTGTGGCAAAAGATGCGGTGCTTTGTCACGGGACCATCTACGGCTCTAAAATCGGCTTCCACGGTCACGCCTGGTTAGAGCTAGGGGATGTAGTTCTTGACTACTCCAATGGCCAGCAAATAGTTCTTAGAAAGGAGGAGTACTATAAGGCAGGAAAGATAAGGAATGTAGAACGCTATACGCTAAAGCAAGTTAGAGAGCAAGTCAGGGTTCACAAAACATGGGGACCTTGGCAAAGGAGGGTAAATGGCCTGGGACGAACATAAGGCCGAGATGGCAGCAGGAGAGGCCGAAAAAGAGCTTCTCGAAATGGACGCTAAGATCATCGACCCCATCTGCGACTGGTGGAATAAGTACTTCAGAGACGCCGGTCATCGTAGACTAGGTCGTATCTTAGTATCCGTGGCGAAGACGAATGAAGAGTCTAGAGCAAAAGGCCAGACGAAGAGAAAGAAGAAAGCTTCGTAGACTCGCTCGCAAGTTGGGCGTCTCGGTAGCTTTACTGGAAGACTGTCCTATATGGATTCAAGAAGGCCGTAACGCTACAGAGGAAGAATTTACATTATGGGCGAGAAGTCAACCGCATGCATGTCAAGAATACCAGGCAGCTTGGCCAGTGATAGGACAGCACGGCAAGTGTGTTCACTATCTTATCCTGGGACATCCATGCAAATCACAGTTTTCCCACACTGGAATGTGCTGGAGCGGTCATTACGAGCCAGAACGTCATCACTTCACATGGGGAGATATGGGCAAGAACTTCAGACGCCGCTTGCAGGGTTTACGCCGCTCATCATGAGAATAGGAATCGCATCATTAAGATCGCCGTACGCCGACACAGTGGCGTTCGACACACTCGTGCATACGCTAGAGTTCTGCTGTGACGGTTATGGAGAGAGTTCTCTATGGCCAGAAGAGTCGCACTGTCCATATAGACAAGAGTGTACAGAACGATTCGACTGGATGGCGCACATAGATTTGAAACCACACAAAAGGAGAGGAGGTGCTATGAGCACTACAATAAGCAAGCTATACTACACAGTCAGGGATACCGCTGCCTTGCTAGGAGTCAGGCAGTCCCATGTGCTCAAGCTCATCAGGTCTAAGAAGCTGAAGGGCGAGAAGCATGGATGGGTCTGGGCAATTCCTGCGGAAGAGCTCAAGAAGTATCAAGAATCCACAAAATAGAATAGGGGGTTGCGATGCTCGAGACAATTTGGGGAGAACAACCCCCTGGCTATTACTGCATAGCTGTTAAGGAGGGTAAGTCTTGGGAAGATCATTTCTTTGATTCTATCCCTAAAGCTCTAGAGTTTCTCGAAGAGTGGAAGCATGAAGAGGGAGTCGATCTATACTTCTGTCCGACTACGCTAAAAGACACTAGACGTACAAAGGATAACGTATTACCATCGGTCTGGTTGTGGCAAGATCTTGACGAAGCAGACCCTCGTCACTTAGAGCACCTGAAGCCTACTATAGCATGGGAGAGTTCTCCTAAGCGATACCAAGGTCTGTGGAAGTTAGAGGAACCGAGAGAACCAGAGATTCTAGAGCGACTGAACAAAGCATTAGCGAAAGTAGTAGGAGCTGATCAAGGGAGTTGGATTCTCACAAAGGTATTACGCGTTCCTGGGACTCTCAACTATAAGTACAGTCCCACTGCTAAGGTAAAGATGTTATGGGACGACGGAGATGTATTCTCTTCTAGAGAGCTGAGAAAGCAACTGCCTTTAGAGAAGGAGCCAGTCAAAGTCGATGAAGGAGGTGATTATGATGTAGTCGTCAAGAAGCATTACTCTAAGCTGAATCATAAACTGAAGAGACTGCTTTTTGAAACGAAGCCTATCAAGGGCCAACGATCAGACATGCTGTGGTACTTGGAGCATGAGCTGATCAAGCTAGGTATTCCAACAGACGATGTGTACTCGTTGATCAAGGGAAGTCCGTGGAATAAGTACAAAGGTCGAAGTGATGAGGACATTAGGCTCAAGAGCGAAATTTCTAAGATCGCTGGAGAGACTAGAGTAGTTGATACAGAGGTAAGAGAGGAGGAACCAAAGACTAGGTTTGGACTGACTCTGCTTAATGACACAGAGTTCATGTCCACAATATCGTACTATCCAGGTTGGTTGGTAAATGGGTTTTGGACAAGGAAATCCCACGGTATAGTAGCAGGAGAACCCAAAGCGTTCAAGTCAACATTGGTGTTAGACATGGGAGTAGCTGTAGCATCCGGGACAAAGTTCCTCGGTCAGTTCGATGTCATAGACCCAGGTCCAGTACTAGTAGTGCAGAATGAGAACGCACCATGGATTCTCAAAGACAGACTTGTGAAGATTCGTGCTGCTAGAGGACTGATCGGTAAAGTGGAGAAGATACGTAGCCACTACCGTATACAGTTCTCACCGCGCTTACCCATGTACTACATCAATCAGCAGGGATTTAGTCTAAACGACCCCTTCCACAAGAAGATCTTAGATCAAGTGATGACAGAGATAAAACCCAGGCTGGTGATTTTAGACCCGCTATACTTGATGTTTGAGGGTGAAATTAGCCAGTCAAAGGACCTCAACCCTATACTTACATGGCTGCTTGGTTTGAAGGACAAGCACGACTGTTCTATGGTCGTTATACACCACCATAAGAAGAACACTCAAGGAATCACTAACTTGCGCGGGGGCCAGCGTATGTTAGGCTCTGTGGTACTGCATGGTTGGGTAGAATCAGCTTGGTACCTTTCAATCAAGGGTGGGGGTGATGAGTCAGAAATTATTGGAGATGAGCTAAACACTCCAGGTGGAACAAAAACAGTCATTCTTGAGAGAGAGTTCAGGGGTATAGGGATGTATCCTCGTCTGGACGTGGCCATCACTATGGGTGACTTCAATAGCACAGAGTACGAGGTCGAGATCACCAAACACAAGAAAGGAAAAGGAGATGTAAGTGACAGTGAAGCAAGAGACGTAATCAGGAATATACTCGAACTAAGGAAAGGCAAGATCTCTACAAGAGAGCTAGCCAAAGAAAGCGGCATCTCTAGACGAGTAGTCGCTAAACTACTACCACAAGTAAAGGAGGAGATGTGACTCAAGAAATCCCAGAGCAAGAAGTGAACGGTGTAGACACGATAGTGGGTTTATCTCTAGAGCCACCGAAGACTATAGAGCTACCTTACAACGTAGTCTATGCTGCAGAAGTACTTAGGGCAAACTGGAATGCCAGTTTCATCGCTTTCATCCCGTATTGTTTCAAGTGCAAAGAGCCACTTGTCTGGCACCAGCACCCTAAGCAAGTTCTCTTTCACTGCCCTTCGTGCAAAAGGGAGTGGGTGAAAAGCAAATCCTGGGAGGAGGATAAGAAAAAGAAATGTCGATAATAGTAGAAGGAATGGACAACACCGGGAAATCAACACTATGCAGAGCACTGGCTGAGCGTTTCTACTTGCCCATCATAAATAGACAAGGACGTCCAGACCCAGTGACTCTCATGCAACAGATCAACTCGTTCGTGCTCCTGGACCCGCCGGCCATCTTCGATAGGCATCCACTAATCAGTGAGCGTGTATACAGCGAGGTCTTAGGTAGAAATGACATCTTCAGGAAGACTCTCACATGGGACTTCTATCTCATGCGGCTTTGGCTAGATAATCCTCTCATCATCTACTGTAGACCACCACTTGACACTATACTGAAATTCAAGTGTCCACAGATGGCCGGAGTAGAAGCTAACGCCAAAGAACTCGTTGCCGAGTACGATCAACTCATGGAAGTGCTTAAAGAGCGACACCGTTTCGCTGTGATAAGGTACGATTACACCGTAATTCAAAGCCTGGAACCAATTTTCACTAGCGTCTACTGCTACCTTAACGAACGAGGTGAACTGTGAACATCAACGATGTGAAGTTCGAAGACATAGGCGCTACTAATGAAGACATGCTTGATCAGATCTTTCGCCGGCAACTAGAGCTCATGCAGAAATACCACACAATAGAGGAAGAGAAAGGGTTTCTGGTCCCGCTCACTATACCTCTTGATCTGCATGATGCTCAGTGTCAGTATCGCCTGAAGGACTTTGCTTGGAGAATCACAGAAGAAGTTGGTGAGGCCATGGAAGCTCTACGTACTCATCCTGAGTTGAGAGATCACTTCGATGAAGAGATAGCTGATGGGCTACACTTCCTGGTTGAGTTCACACTGTTAGCTGGTACTACCCCATTTGATATTCTACCGATAGAGCACGGTGATAGATTCATCGCTTTATGGCGTTGTGCTCTTGAAGACAAGAGTGCAACTAGGAGAGAGTACATAGATATGTGTGTTCCTGTATCTCGTCTGATTGAAGCATTAGCTATCACCTGCAACTGCCTGAAGAACAAACCGTGGAAGCAGACACACATGCTCACAGATGTTCCCCGGTTCAGGCAGTGCTTACAAACTGTTTGGTATCGTTTTATGGAGTTGGTCGTTAGTGCTGCGCTGACTCCTCAGGACATGTTCACTCTCTACTTCAGGAAGAGCGAGGTCAACAAGTTCAGGCAAAGGAGTAACTACTGATGAGAATCTATAGGAACTTCAAAGAAGCTCTCGCAGAGATCAAGCGCGACCTGGCTGAGATGGGTATACATGTCCATCCCCAGACATATCAAGATCAGTTCGTTGGAGATAATCCTGACTTCGAGACGTTAGAGCTCCAGAACTATATCTATACTGTGACGCATCCCACTAATGACGATCTGGAGCCTACGCAGCCTTGGGCCGAAGCTGAGTGGGGTGAAAGATGCATCGGCATCAACGGAAAAGGTTGCATCAATCCTGGAACAGCCTGGCAATTAAGGAAAGACGTATGGGAGCAGTTCATCCAACCGAACGGCAAGTTTGCTTACACTTACTGTGAACGGTTTGGTCTGTTCGAACAAGTCCTTAGAGTGATTGACAGACTACAGAAAGACCCGAGCTCGAGACAGCTCTTCATCGGTATGTGGAACGCATCTGATAGTACGAAGCTAGGTGGAATCTCACGAGTACCATGCTCTCTTGGATACTATGTCCAATGTCGCCGGAATGCGCTTCACTTGACTTATCTCCAAAGAAGCGCTGACTTTGTGACTCATTTTGTGAACGATGTCTATCTAGCTTATTCACTACAATACTTTATAGCTGATAGAGTACAGATGGACATTGGGACTTTTACCCATTGGATAGGGTCGCTTCATATTTTTGCTAAGGACACTAAAGGAGTATTTTAATGAGTGAAGTAATAAAGTCTAGAATCATAGTCGTAGCAGTGACCATCATAATCATTGGTTTGTTAGTCTATGGCGGTCTTTGTATAGTGAGGTGAAGATGAGACCGACAAGAGAAGCAACTTTTATGGAAATGGCCAATGTTCTCGCTGAACGGTCTACATGCGATAGAGCTCATGTCGGAGTTGTGATAGTAAAGGACAACAGGATAATCTCTACCGGATATTGTGGGTCACCTAAAGGTAGACCACATTGTGAGGACGTTGGTTGCTTAATAGGACCCGATGGTGGCTGTATCAGAACAGTTCACGCTGAAGCAAACGCTATAGCTTTTGCGGCTAAACATGGGGTCTCTCTAGAGGGATCTACTCTTTTCACTACTCTCGCTCCCTGTTATGCTTGTTCTAAACTCATCATCAACGCAGGGATTATCCAAGTGGTCTATGGAGAACCTTATAGGGATGAGAACGGGATAGCTTTACTGCGGGAAAGTGGGTTAAACGTAGTCCGATGGCCTTAACAGAAGAGATCTGGGAGAAACTTCCTATACCTAAACGTGTCGAGCTAGCCGTAAGAGCGCAGCTAACAGGCCGTGTTGGATCCGCTAGCTGGGAAACTATCAATGAACCAGATCGAGAGACCCTAGACGTCTTCTATCAGCTGAATGGCGAAGAAACTAGCAAGTGCCGACGATGTCTTTTGCACAAAACTGCTCAAGCTGTATGTTTACTAGGGCAAGGACCTATACCTTGTGAAGTCATGTTCGTTGGTGAAGCTCCTAGCACACGTAAGCTAGAATCCATAGACAAACCATTCTCAGGCCCTGCTGGTGAAGTACTAAACACCATCTTCAAGAAAGTGGGTATATCTCGCTCAGAGATCTATATCACAAACGCAGTAAGATGTAGACCGCCGGGAAATAGAAAGCCTAAAGCAAAAGAGATACATGCTTGCTCTTACTGGATGGAGCGAGAACTCATGAGAGTAAAACCCAAGTACGTAGTCCTCTTGGGTGGGCCTGCCTTGAGAACTATGAAAGGACTACCTAAATCAATCGGACAAGCAAGAGGGAAGTTCTTTGATGTAGATGGGTACAAGATCTTCGCTACTTACCATCCTGGTGCTGTGTTCCACGATGAGTATCGTCGGTCAGTCATAGAACTAGACTTGAAAAACTTCTGGGCTAAGGTGAAGAACGGAGAAACACCTGAAGTAGGATTCAACATGAGACTGGTCACTAACTTCAAAGAGCTTAAGGAATGCTTTGACGATATACGTGAGAACACTCTAGTCACTTACGATCTAGAGACTGAGGGTCTCAATCCTTGGGCTAAAGGAGTGGACATAGTTCTTTGTGGACTGGGTACTAAGAAGAACCAGTGGATAATCCCCATCAAGCATAGAGATGTGAAGTTGTTCAAAGACCACGAAGCTAAGCAGTACTTCTTTCATCTCTTGGAGCAGCGCCTAAGACACAAGATAGTTGTAGCTCACAATGGGAAATTCGACAGCCTGTGGATTAAGGCTCTCTATGAAGCGGATATACATATCAACCAGGACACGCTCCTCATGAGCTACTTGCTTGATGAGAATAGACCTAATGGACTGAAGTACTTGTCTTCGTTGTTCTTCGGAGTTCCTGACTACGACATCTCAGTTCAGGAGAAGACTGGTGATGCTGACATCTACAAGCTAGCTGAGTACAACGCAAGAGATCTTCTCTACACTAGACGATTGTTATTTAAGTTGTTCTCCCAACTCAAGGACCAAAACAGACTGTACCGTTTCTACCGAGCTGTGATGATTCCTATCATCGAAGTCTTCAGAGACATAGAGTACAACGGTATCTATATCAACCCACAGCAGATCATCACCACCAGGAAAGAACTGGTTGAAGAGTTAGAGAAGGTGCAGAGAAAGCTTAACAAGTACAAGAAGGACGTGAACTGGAATTCTCCACAGCAAGTGTCTCAATTCCTCTTCAAGGACTTAAAATTGAAACCGTTGCAGTTCACTAATGGTGGTGATTGGTCTACGTCTGAATCTGTGATGCTAAGACTTGCCAAGAAGCATGACGCTCCTAAGCTCATATTGAGATATAGAGAGTTGTCCAAGCACTTAACTACTTTCGTGGACAGTTGGCTAGACAAGAGAGTAAAGAACCGTCTTCACCCACGATTCAATATTGCAAGAATTTGGGAAAAAGAAGATCACAAAGGAACAGTTACTGGTAGACTCTCGTGTGAGGAACCAAATCTCCAGCAGGTACCGAGAGACCCAAAGATTAGATCATTGATCACTGCTCCTCCAGGCTGGGTCTTTGTTGAAGCTGACCTTAGCCAGATAGAGTTACGGATTGCAGCTGTGATGGCTGATGAGCCAGTTATGAAGAGAGCTTTTCAGACTGGTGAGGATATTCATACGAGGACTGCTATCATGGTATCTGGTAAGGATATGTCAGACAAGAAAGGTTTCGAAGCTAAGGAGTGGAGAAAGAAAGCCAAAGCGGTTAACTTCGGTCTCATCTATGGAATGGGTACTAATGGACTAGTGATATATGCTCGAGACAAATATGATGTGATCTTCGATTACGATGAAGCTGACGAAGTGAGAGAGCGGTACTTTAAGACCTATAGGAATCTTCGTCCTTGGCATAAGAGACAGAAAAGACTCGTTAGGATGAACGGCTATGTTGTGAGTTTAGATGGCCGGATTCGTCATCTGCCTCATATCAACTCACATGATAGAGAGCAGCAATCTCTGGCTGAACGACAGGCAATAAACAGCCCTGTTCAAGGTTTAGCCTCAGACCTCATACTCATGGCTGCTATAGAGATGAGTCGTTCGTTCTCAGAGAATATGGTAAAGTTAGTAGGGACTGTACATGACTCGTTACTTATGTTCGTAAAGAAGGAGGTACTTGATGAAGTATTAAGTGAAGCTAGAGAGATCATAACCAAACCACGTATTCTAGAGAAACTAGGTGTTCACCTGACTGTTCCTCTAGAGGTCGAGATGAGCGTGGGTCCTTGGAGCAAAGGAGAACCATGGAAGGAGTAGTTAGTTATACTCAGCTCAAGCAGTGGAGGTTCTGTCGTCAGGCTTACTACTATCGCTATGTGGAAGGTATATTTCCTAAGAGAAAACCAAGAGGTCTCAAGATAGGCGGCATCATCCATGATATCATCAGAGCTTGGGCTCTAGGGCAAAACTATAATGCTATCGTCGCAGCTGTCAAGAAAGAATACAAGAACATGTTCGACGAGGAGAAGGCGTACTATGGTGACATCCCTAGAATTATAGAGAGTAGAATCAAGCAGTACGTAGAACTCTATGGTGGAGAGCGCTCACAATACAAGTTTGTAGAGCATAGCTTCGGTCCCATACCGCTTACGAACAAGACTGAGTTCAAGTTTAGAATCGACAGACTTCTAGCGTCTAAGAAACTCGGGCTGTCGCTCTTCGAAACGAAGACTGGAAAGAAGATACCTGAGGAAGATATACGAGTATGGGACCTACAGACATTACTGTACGTTTGGGGTTTGTGGGAGTATGGTGAAATGGTGACTAGCATCACCTGGGACTATATCAGAACGAAAGAACCAGCCCTCCCCAAAATTCTCAAGGACGGTAGTGTCTCTACGCGGGCTGACATAGATACCGATTACGAGACTTTCTACCAGGCCCTGATTGACAACAATTGTAATCCTAAGGAGCCTGAATATAGAGCTATTCTCAAGTCTCTAAAGGGCGATACACGACGGTTCTTCAAGCGTGTGAGGTTACCAATAAACGAGAAGATGATCAAGCCCGTTGTACTAGATGCCGCCAGAACTTCACTTGAGATACAAGCCCTTGTGGACAAACCCATAAGGAGTATGTCTGGTTTTACTTGTCCTAGGTGTCAGTATCAACCACTGTGCTATGCGGTCTTAAATGGTCTAGATGAAGCGTTCCTTAGAGAACACGAGTTCGTAACCAAGAAGAAGGAGGAGCATGCAAAAGAAGAGGAAGTTGATTCAGAAGACTAGAGGTAACGTCTTGTCAAAGGCAGTGCCAGTAGCCGAGACTGATGACTTTGTCACAGCCTTGTTCTATGGTCGATCTGGAACTGGTAAGACAACGTTAGCCTCAACGTTCCCTAAGAAGATCTTGCTGCTTGACTTCAAAGATAAGGGCACAGACAGCATCAAGGATGTGAAAAGTATCGATGTGATCAGAATCTTAGAGTGGTCTGAATTAGAGGATGTCTATTGGGCCCTCAAGAATGGAAAACATGATTATGATACCATCGTCTTTGACACGATATCCGGGATGCAGACCACAGCCATAGAGCAAGTCAAGACAGAGAACAAGATGGACCAAGAGGATGCATTATCCAGGCGGAACTGGGGTGAAGTGAGCTCTATGATGAGCCAGTGGTTGATGCACTTCAGAGACCTGGAGTTGCATGTCGTCTTCTTGTCGCCCGACAGGACGAAAAATACAAGAGACGAAGAGGAGGAGCAAGAATACGAGGAAGGTCAACTAGAACCCGAAGTAGGGCCGGCTGTTATCCCTTCTGTAGCACGTATGGTGAACGCTGCTGTTAAGGTCATCGGAAATACTTACATCAGACAGACACACAAGACCAAGGATGGTAAGCGTGTAGTCGTTACTGGCTATATGTTGCGGATAGGGCCTAATCCCTTCTACATCACCAAGATACGATCACCTAAGAGCTACAGATCTCCTGGGTCGATCGTAAACCCAACATTCGACAAAATACGAAGAATTATGAAAGGAGAAGAGCTAGAATGAAAAAACGCAGAACAGGACGAATCATCTCAGTAGACTTCAGTGATGTCGAAACCCGGGAGCTGTTACCAGCAGACGATTACGCGGTCAAGGTCAAGGACGTCACAGAGGAAGAGGGAAAAGAGTATCCTTACTTCAACTTCGAACTGAAAGTGACCGAAGGTGACTTCAAAGGCGAGACTCTTTGGCATATCTGCTCACTCAGTCCTAAGTCCCTGTGGAACCTGAGGGCTACCTTAGAAGCACTTGGTCAAGATGTACCGGACGGTCCCATGGATGTGGACCTGGATGAACTAAAAGGGCTGGAGATGGGTGTCACCGTAGAGATCGAGAAAGTTAAGGGCAAGAACAAGAACAAGGTGACTGACGTCTTCAGTCTTGAAGAGGAAGAGGAGGAAGAACCCAAGAAAAAGAAAAAGGAGGAAGAGGAGGAGGAAACCGATCTAGATGACATGTCCCTCAAGGAACTTCTCGAGTACGCCAAGGAGAACCGGATAAAGCTCTCAGATAATGCCAAGGAGAGTAAGACACGGGCGCTCCGGGCCATAAAGGCTGCGGAAGAGGAGTAATTCCTAGCAAGTATGGCTCCTATCTAATTCCTGTGTGTAATTACTAGGGCGGAGGCAACCAAGGGCTGTTTTACGGCTCCCTACAAAGCTCTTGGTTGCCTCTCTAGGTATCTCAAAATTCGAGACAAATATAACACGAACTTTTTTAATCCAGAAGTAGCAAGGAGGGAATATGACGTCAGAAGAGAGACAGAAGGCCGTCCTAAAGGCGATCAAAGCTATGCCTCTTATTCCAGCGACTATAGCTGAGAAGGTCGATGCTGTATATGCGCCTTTGATCCAGCAAGCCCGTCAAGAGGTAGCACAAAGCATGATTGATTGGCTGGAACACCACCTATTCTATACTGCACTTCAATATGATGGTAGCTCAATGCTACACCTACTAACTAACGAGACTAAATCGGCTGAGAAGTGGGAAGCCTTTAAGGAATCTCTGAAATTCAAATATGGAGGTAAAAAATGAGTAAGAAAGTTACGCTATCGTTCTTTCTTGTGTACATCCTAGGCACTAGTATCGGGATAGCTATAGGTTACTTATTCTGGGGACTATCATGAGCGAACATCAACTAGTAAGGAAGATACTCAAAGCGCTCAGAGAGACTTATCCTGATGATGTATGGTACAAGATCTACACTGGGCCTTACCAAGAACGTGGAGTTCCTGACATCCTAGGTTGCCACAACGGTAGGTTCATCGCTTTCGAAGTCAAAACTCCAGAGCGCATGTCTAGAGAAGGTCCTACACTCTACCAGAAACGTCAACTAGAGAAGATCAAAAAAGCTGGTGGCATAGCTAGAGCTATTACTTCTCCACAAGAAGCCCTGGCCGCAATTGGAAAAAGAAAATCTTGAAACGTATTGGAGATTTTCTAAAACCAATTCGATTTACCCCCTAAAATACTCCTTACCCCCATTTACAAATTTTACCCAGGGGTATAGAATATAATCGTGACGATGAGAAAAGAGCACAAACTCAAATCACTAGTAAGAGCTAAACCCTACTCACACCAGAAAGAGGCTTTTTCTATAGCCACAGACTTAGATCAATCAGCCTTGATCATGGAGCAAGGAACAGGTAAGACGCTTCCGGCTATAGCAGCTATAGGGTACAGACATAGTCAAGGCGAAGTCAACAGAGTACTTGTCATCTGCCCAGCAACAGTCTCCACAGTCTGGGAGGATGAGTTCGAAAAGAACGCCCTCTTCGACTATGAACTGCTCAACCTAGTAGATCTGAAGACTGAGAAGAGAAAGCAGTTGCTCAATCAAGCTAAGGGCCCACTTCAAGTAGCCGTCATCAACTACGAGTCATCCTGGCGAGAGATAGATCTTCTGCTCAAATGGAAGCCAGAGATGATCATCCTGGACGAATCACAGAAAGTCAAGAACGGCAAGAAGAAACAGTCTAAAGCTGCTCACAAATTAGGGAAGCTCGCCAACTTTAAGATGATTCTAACGGGGACCCCAGTTAGTCAAGGTCCACTGGATATGTGGTCACAGTATAGATTCCTTAGCTCTGAGATCTTCGGTAGAAGATTCGTTCCCTTCCGTGAAAGATACGCTATCATGGGTGGCTATATGAATCATAAGGTAGTTGGGTATCAGCGACTTAGAGAACTTACCAGAAAGGTATATAGCATCGCTTATAGAGTCACCAGAGACGAAGCTCTAGACTTGCCGCCTACGATAGATCAGGACTTGAAGGTCACTCTCTCTAGTGAAGCCTTAAAGGTTTACAAGCAGATGGAGCGGGACTTCATTATAGGCTTCCGAAACGGAGACTACGCAACAGCTCCTATTATACTCACACAGTTGCTAAGACTCCAACAGATTACGGGAGGCTTCATCACCACAGAGAAGCACAACACAGTCAAGATCGACTCAGCTAAGCTGAACGTAGTCAGAGAGCTATTGGAAGACTTACCAAGCACCAAGAAAGTGGTCATCTTTGCAAGGTTCATTCCTGAAGTAGACGCCCTCATGGCGATCACTAAGGAATTGGACATCCCAGCTGTGAAGCTCACCGGCGAGGTCGATAACCGGGAGAGGGGAAGGTTAATCAAGGAGTTCCAGACCAACCCCAGGCTTAGAGTCTTCATAGCACAGATACAGACAGGAGGACTGGGAATAACACTCACTGCTGCAGACACCGCCATCTTCTACTCTACGACCTTTAGCTTTGCTGACTATGAACAGTCCAAAGCCAGACTCCATAGGATAGGGCAGCATCACCCAGTCACTTATATCCACTTGATTACAGGAGGGACAATAGATGAGGAGATAATACAGGTCATCAGGGACAAAGAGAAAATGGCAGACAAGGTTCTAGCACAGAGACTTGCAAGGAGGACTATGATATCACTCGAGAAAGAAAACCCAGAAACTGATTGGTACTGGGATGAAACCGACGGGTCAGTTATTAGATGGCTCGACAGAAAGGAAGGTGCAGTAGAGACACTAGGGAAAGCAAAGACAGAAGTAGACGCCAAGAAACTCGTAACGAAATTCAATAAAGGAGGACTAAGAACAATGGCAGTAGCCAAGAAGAAAGTCAAGAAGACCAAACTCGTCCAGGAAGAAGAAGAGATCGACACCAAGCAGCTAGAAGAGCTAGCTGAAGATGAATCAGAACAGGAGGGAAAGAAAGTGACAAAGGAACCCAAGAAAGTCAAGAAGGCTAAGAAAGCCAAGGTCGAGGAAGAGGAACCCAAGAAATCTAAGAAGGCTAAGAGAACCAAGGAAGAGAAGGAGGAGAAGCCTCCTAAGAAAGCAGCCAAGGTCACAGAGATGATCACCGTAATCGACCTGGCCAAGGAGTTCAAGAAGGAAGAGAAAGTTATCCGCCGGGCTCTAAGGGAACTTTTCCCTGAGCATGAACCTCGCACTCCTTGGGAGTTCAAACCCGGGGGAAAGGACCACCAGAAAGTCCAAAAACACTTCAACAAGAAGTAAACCCTTTAACCTAACGAATAGGAGGGCCTGTACTACCCCCAGTACAGGCTCTCTTTTTGTGGTTTCAATTGCCACCCATGGAATTACTAGCAGGGACCTTGTCAAGGGCCGTTTTCGCTGCTCTAACAGCCGTCTTACTTTAATTTAAGGGTATCGCGAGACTACATTATTGAGGGGGTTATATTTAACACCTAACTAAAGTGTCCTGTAAGGCAAAGCCCGATTATACAAGACATAGCGGCTAATATAAGCCCTAAGAGAATCATCTGCCAGTTAGTTTTTTGGTTGATACCGTCTATTTTCCCATCTTGAATAATCATGTTAGGGATAATGGTAAAATGCATTACATCCCACATCTTATCTACTATCTTCTCCATTGTAGTAGGCTTTTCAGGCGGTGAATAAATTGAGTTCTTTTTATTGTTGATGAACCAAGTAACGAATTTGGGCATAATACTATATCTCCCTTTTCTTTATTAACACACTCTAAACAAACCGCATACTCATATCTACGAATCTTGACTCCTTTACTGATGAAGTAAGTATACCGTTTTTCGTAAAGCCCGTCTGTGATGATTTTACCGCATTTGTGACATTCATAGATTATATCTTTTGTACTCCATAGTTAAACCACCTTATTGGTCAGATCTTGGGAAGTATACCCAAAAGTAAAGGCTAAGGGGAATATACCACCAGTTGGGATATTAAATGCTGGAAACAACAAGACTGCTGTCACCATAGCAAATGCGAGACTAAACAGAATAGTATAAATATATTTGGTATCCCATTTAAACTCCTCGTTATTTTCAGCAGCTTCTGCCTTCTTTTTCAGAAATGGCAACAATGCTCTCATGAGGCAACCTAAAAATATGCCTCCTAGTGCTAGTCCTTCTTCCATTTCAATCCTCCTTCTTCTTAAATTTTTTAATAAAATTATGTAACCTTTCGATTCCAAACCCCAATATAGCAGCTGATAAAAGTAATTCAGCTATAAGTATCACTGGACATGGTTCATACAACCCCAATCCATGTACAGAAAACTCACCGTTTATCGCTATAAGTCCAAAGAGAAGCAATAAAAAAACACCTATAGCAATTAGCAATAGGTAGGCCAACATATCCTTTATTATATCTCTCATTAGTGAAGATTAAACTCATACCAGGTGTTGATATTTGGAGAACCGGCTGAAACTGCTCTATAATAATAACTGGGTGGTACTATAAAGGTTATAGGAATATCATTATTCTCATTAAATCTAGTCTCAATGCAGCCTACATAAACTGATGGGGGACTTGAAGGACCAATATAGATGTGTATTTCCTCACCATCAACATTAAATATACCAGTGAGAACAACCAACCTTATCTTAGTGCTATTTTGGTAAATTGTATCGAGAGCTCTACTGGGAGCACTTCCACTTACGTCGTCTATTTTATCAACCTCATTCTTTAAATAGTCAAGACTTCCACTTGCACCAAGATAACTATTCCATTGTGCCGCAGTGATTAAGTCTCCAGTTGTTCTAGTTACGCCTGCTGTCCAGCCCATTTAGGAGTTCCTCCTTATGCTCTTCATTCTCTTTGTCCAATTGTTCTAAAGTTTCTCCCGGAATCCAATTACGATTTTGAATCTGTCGTCTTAATAACAGTTTCTCAATTTGATTTCTACCACTGGGGAAAACAGCTTGTCGATATTTATGTTTGTGACCGGCATTCCAACACGACTGACATATAAACCAACCCTCTTCCCACATCTTCTCAGCTCCCCCACACTCGCATCTAACTATCCAGCGCCCATGGTTAACTTCAGCCATAAGAGGTTCTGATTCAGAAATCTCTGGCTTCACCCCGTATTTCTCTAACATGGGTTTAATAACAGATACGTTGTAAGCTTCCCATGATAGATTCAAATATGCATTAGCAGTTATTATCATGACCCCTCCTTAATAGCATAGATATGTGGTCTCCCCTATCTCACTATAGCCAGCAACACCCAGAGCCCAAAATTTTTGTTGTATTCCCTCAGCACAACTTAATTGCCACATAGTCTCCCAGGTGTAATTGACTATGTCGATGGTATGCTGTATCCCCTCAATGAAGTAGTCCTCATCTAGGTCTGCCTCATTGCGCCTTAACGTTATTCTATCGCTAATCTCACGACCTAATACCTGGGGCCATAGATCAGCTGGATGAGATTCGGGAACGATCCGTAATTCTCTAGTCCTAAAGAACGGATCCTTATACGTCTTGAGTATAAAATTCGCTTGGTCTGCTGCTTCTCCATCGGTCGTCATAAATAAACCTGACTCAGAGAAAGAACGCTTACCGTAGGCAGTTTGACTGGTTGCATCAACTGCTGATTGCTGATTACCACCTTCGCGTTTTATTCTTACATCGTTATAGATTTGACTCGCTCCATAACGAGGTCTAAGACCATGATAAGGTTTCTCACCACTATCATCACCGAAGGTAGCTTGACTAACTAGATGAGCGCCTTTCAAACGATGATGACGGTCTTCAAATTGCACATCACCGTCTCCAGCGATATAGATGATACCTAATTCACTCTTCTGAACATTGAGTAAGTGTTCCCAAGCATTCACACTCTCCATAGCACCTGACGCTTGCATCTGACTTTGACCCGCATCTAAATCTCTTAATCCAGCAGGCCAACCAAAATGATCGAGTACGTTACCGATTCTAATACCACTTAACTCTTGTGAATAACCAGCATGATTGAGGTCGTATCTTGCTATATTAGCACAGAGATCAGCGCATTGCGGTCTGACTATAGGAAATAATCCACCTTTCTCATCTATCCAAGCCGGATTCCAATCTTCAAGGAACCCTGTGAAAAGGTGATAGGTCACCGCATCATAGATAGCATAAAGGTTAATACGTTTATTAGGCTTGACGTTAGGGTAGTAAGACCCACCGGTATTGTTCGGCCAATAATTACCATGCCGATTGTTTAGTTCCAAGTCTGCTACAGCCGCCTGCATACGGTTTAGTTCGTGTTGTCTCCCACGTTTCGTGGTTATACTCCGCAAATCACTAGTTATCACAGTCCAGCTCGGTGAAGCTGACATCGGGTCACTAGCAAAAGCTATACGTAATACTAAAGTTGGCCAGGCCATTATCCTAACCCCAATACGGCATTATATCTCTTCCTAGTTAGAAGCTGATCGTAAATAGTGTCTGCTAATTGACGCTCAGTTACCACACTACCATAAACTGTCACGTTGACCGTAGAGCCTAACGCACCACCTTCAAATAATGGGATAACTGCTTCAGGACCACGTTCACCAATTATTGCTGTTGTAGGTCCAGTTACGATTCCCCCTTTTTCCATCTTGGTAGCGAACGTCGGGAATTTCCATTCAATCTCTTTCAAGTCTATACCCGGAAGTTTATTGATGAGTCTAATTACCCAATTTATACCCTCGATAACTCCGTTAACGATGAGTCTAATAGGGGTTAAGACAATATCAACAAGCCTCCAAAATACAGCTTTAATCCCTTCAACCATGTTTACAAAAAATCCAACTATAGCATCAATCACACGCTTGAAGAAATTCCCCACAGCCTGGAAGGCTGCTTTCACCTTATCAAAATGCTTCACTACTAAGACGATTATCGCAATCAGGCCTGCTATAGCAAGAATAATTAAACCTATAGGGTTAGCTGACATAACAGCATTTAGAGCCAATTGCACAGCAGTCCACACAATTGTGAGACCCTTTATTACGCCAATCACAGCTATCAATTTGGGGAGTACAATCAAAATTGTACCTAAGACAGCTGCACCTGCAAGTAAAGCTATCGTTAGTTTAGGGTGCTCAGAAATCCACTCACCAATCTTCTCAATGATAGGTGTCACCATCCCCAACAACTTTGATAAGATGGGAAGTAAGGCTGTTCCTATTGTGATAGCTATATCTTGAAATTGAGCCTTTATCTTAGCGAATTTCCTGGAAGTACTTTCCTCCATCTGATCGAAAGCATCAGTGGCTGCTCCGGCAGAATTTGCCATATTGTCAAGGTCTTGTTGAAACGTCTCTGCATTTTTACCTGTTAATGCTAGGATGGCCTGAACCCCCTCTACAGAGCCGATGAGCTTACGGAGTTGCTCCATGTTACCGCTAGTAGCTTGAGTGACCATGTCAAAAGCAGCAGCTAGTCCCTGATTTTTTATGACTGTGTCCAGATTAGTAATACCAAGCTCTTCCATCCTTTTCTTTTGTTCTGTGGCAGGAGCTGATAGCGCTTGGATAGCCGCCCGCAGTTGTGTCGTCGCAACAGATGTAGGAACACCTTGCTTTGTGATAGAAGCTAATGCAGCTGCGACTTCCTCGAACTTTACCCCTGAAGCAGCAGCTATAGGAGCTACATTAAACAGAGATGAGGACAGTTCTTCGAAGGTAGTCTTACCTCCCTTCACAGTGGTAAACATTACGTCAGCAACGTGTTGAGCTTCCTCTACTGGTATTTTGAAGGCATTGAGGACTGTCGTTAAGCCATCTACCGCAGTTGTAGTGTCCGTTACGCCGCCGATAGCAGCCTTTGTTGCTACCTCCAAGAAGGTAACTACATTTTCCTTAGGTATCCCCGCAGAAATGGCCTGATACAGCGCATTAGCGCTATCCGTTGCACTAACACCTAACTCACGAGACATGTTCTGGATTTCTTTAGAGAACGACTTGAATTGTTCTTCACTAAGCAGCATCATGGTATTAACTTCACGCATAGCTGTATCGAAGTCTCCAGCCATCTTGAGTGAAGCACCACCGATTGCAAGTGTCGCTCCAACTAAAGCTACACCAGCCACCTTCATACGATGAGCTACCTTGTCAGAGAAGGTGCCCAACGATTTACCAGCACTATTTAGTCCCCGGTTAAGACCAGTGACATCTGCACCGATCTTAACTAATACGTCTGGCTTCATTCATTATCCTCCCAATGCTTTACCAACAGCATTAGCCACAGACTCTAGGTTAGTCATGTCTATGAGTTTACCTATCCGCTCCCTTGTTGCAATATCGGGATACTCGCTACGAAGCATAATAACAAGGGTGCGTCGTAATGCACTCATCTGTCGAGTTTGTAACAGATTGCCAACCTCTTCGAGAGACATATCAAATTCCTCTTCTAGATCAGCCATGACATTCAAGTTCAAAGCAGGTAACTTATATTCTTTCCCATTTAACAGGGTGATAACCTGACTCTGCGGTTTACTTGTCAATCTCTTCTTAGTCATAACACTCCTTTCTGGACACTTACCAATAATGTTCTCTGGTTTATATCGTCTAGTCCGAGTACTTACCAACGCACAGACGATTAGCGCTGCATTGTAGGAGTGAGCGTAACTCTCTATTGAACGAAGATACCAAATTTCCTCTACTAACGCATAGAGATATATTAAAGGTTGTTCTCGGATATATTCTAGAGTCCAACCAGTCTCCTTTACAATGAGCGCTATTAAATCATCCGTCATGCTGTCGCTTGAGTTAGCGTACCTTTACCGACAAAGTCGTATGAATACTCCACTAGACCGTCTACAGCCGCAGTGGGGTGTACGGCAGTAACAAAAGCACTACCACTCCAGCTCTGACCAGTTGTGGTTGACTCCTGTAAAGTCAAAGCAATCTCTGAGCCTTGAGCTATCGGAGCACCATCTTTCGGGCCTCTAAATGAGCCACCCCACTCTATTGCACCCATGACCGGGTGAGGCTGTTGGCCATCATCAAAACCTCTACCATCTAGTACAGCAATAGAATGGTCTAGATTCCACTCCCGAATCCCCGTCTGTGAAACGGTACCAATTTTTATTTCACCACCGAATCCTGCTAATCTTGCCATCGTAATACCTCCTTATTTTTCTACAATTACTGGCAGATACTTTTTATCTGCATTCGGATAGTTGCCATGAAAACCAGATTCAGCGGCTTCGACCTTTTTAACCGCTTTATCCTCGGCTTCCTTAGGGTTACGGGCTTCTATACCCTTAACTTTGACTAGCCCCTTTAGCACATAAACGTTAACATCATACTCCATGATTACCTCCTTACTTAGCCCAAACTTGGACTGAAAATTCCGTTGATAAATAATCCACACCACCCCAAGAAATGCTCGCTATACCAAGATTAGAAGCGACCTTACAGTCCTCAGCATGACCATCTAAGGTTCTACTAGCGTGTACAGCAGCAACCACTGATTTTTCGCCTGAAACGCCCAGATAAGGCAACATCTTAGATATCGCTGAAGGCGTATCCTGCTTACTGAATAAGAGTATCACCCTAAGGTTATAATCAGCATCGTGAGAATTAAGAGTCGTTACATAAGCTGTCTCACCAGGTAAAATTAAAGCAGTAGGGAAGTCGTTGATCGAGTCAGGTAACTCTTTAATTGAGAATACCCGTAAACCCTTAATAGTCTTCAATCTCTCCTTGAGTCCATCACCTATCTCTAACATACCCATTATTCGAACCTCACTTTGATGCTTTTCACGAGGTCATTCGTAAAATCTCGCATCTTGTTTTGTAACTGTTCAAGTGTATACGAAAACATCCCTTGACCTAGCTTTCTCGCTGATGAACCTCTCTCTACATGACGTGCCTCCATCTTATGTGTTCCGTATTCTACAAAAGGAGCGTACTTCACATTAGTAAATACCTGCCCCTCTTGGGGGTTTATCCTAGCAGCAATACTAGAACGCAAGCGCCCAGTATCCACAGGGGTACTCACCTTCACGTTAGCTTCAAACCAAACTGTCATCTTCTTAATTGAGTCAGATATCGGTTGCTTGAAATTATCCTTACTCAACTTGCGCAATAAGGCTTCTACGCCTACCACCTCAAACTTAAGTCCCGTCATATATACTCCTGTCTTTGAAAAGGAACACAAAGTTCAAGTACATCTGGGTCTATGCCTTTCGAGGTTATAATCTGACCGGTCTCTGGTGTTCCCACAATATCCTGATATGCAGAGTCTTTACGCTTCCAAGCTCTCATAGCAAGAATCAATACAGCTTGAGTGATGTCCTCTGGATAAGTATAAACCGAGACTACACTAGCATCAGCATGCGTAGCAGCGGTAGTCCCGTTTACACCACGCTCAACGTGTAATTCATTCTGCGTGACATCACTAACAAACATTTGTTCTGTATCTACACGAATCGTCTGCCCAGCCTTAATTTCACTCCCATCACTAACTGTGAATTGAGTTACAGAGGCATCTATCCCCCCAGTCTCGTTAACAGCAGTCTTAGCCTCGTAGGGTGTAGCAGAATCAGCATATCCAAATACTCCTGTGATTTCAACCCCCTTAGTTATACCAGAGGCGAAGTGAGCATAATCACCATTGAGGTTTATCTTAAGCAGCGTTTTGGGATACTTATTAAACGGTTCCAAGAAATAATCAGTTGCTGCCATAGTGACTTCAAAAACTCCATCACCGTCAGTATCACACTTTAATGATGTGATTGACAGAATATCATCAGGAAGCCATAATTTGGTACTCACATCGTTGTAATACTTAACCCCTTCAAAACAGTAAAAGTGTCTTCCAGTTAGTTTCGGTTTTTCAACTTGTCGACTCATAGCTTCAAGTAACCTCAACAATCCGGCATTATGTTCAGCTTCCTTAATGTTTAGACAATCAGGACCTTTCAAATCGTTTAATGTAGCATATACGTTCATGGTGCTTCTTTCACCTCCAAACTATACTGCTGGGTAGTTTCTTGTACACCTGACTTAGTAGCGCGGACAACACAAAGAAATTCCCCCTCAGTAATGAAGTCGTTTTGTTGAACTGCATATCTCCAGGTTCCCTGCGTTGCCACGACGGGCTCGGCTGAACTACTGACTATAGGATGCTTGGGATTACCCATTTCCCAAGCTTTAAAACTTAGAGTATAACCACTTAAATCGAACACGGACCCATCATCATTGGTTATTGTACCGTCCACATAAAACCCGAAATCACCTCTTTGGATTGTTAAATCAGCCATTTTGTCTCACCTTCCAATTATCAAACGTTCTACTAGGTATGCTCATCTCTAATTCTCTATTCCGCATGCTCATAGATAAAGATCTACCCAACATTGCCATAGTGATTGATTGATACCTAAACGTAGTTTCTAAAGCTAACATCGCTCTAGTTTGGGTCTGACTAAGTAAACCGAGGAAAACTAATGTATCAAGTTGAATTAAAAATCTAGTGTCTGTAACACTAAGTAATTCCAATGCGACTATAGTAGAACAAACTAGATCTACTCTAGTGTTAACAATTAAACGAATAGTTAATGAAATCGACGAGGTGAATCCTAGACTTGCTCTAGTATCCCCCAGTGAACATAGGATTAACTCCGCAATAACACCTAAGCTTAATGATGCCCTTGTATCAGTAAAAGATCTACACTCTAATTCTGGAGTAACTTGAATAATGAGAGCAGCTCTGGTACTACTTGAAGAACTAAATACTAGACTAATCAGAGTATTTAACACCAAATTTGCATTGGTGTCCGACAAAACCCTAAGACATACAGAAACTTCTGTATTAGTAGTTAAGTCTACCCTTGAACTAGTATAACTTCGTAAGGAAAGCGTTACTACTTCACTCCGCTCTCCGTCAAAATAAATCTGGTCGAAATATGCAGAGTTAAACATTCGGTTTCTTCATATCCTTTTTAGAAACAATAGATTTATCGAACATTAGATTCCTTTAGGAGTTTATTCATCCAGTTTAGTCTGCTTCACCAGCCAAAGAACTACTGCCGATAATTTCTTGAGGAATTCTTTAGCCTGTGTCAGATTGGTCACATTGTTCTCGATGTAGTTTTCAAGCTGCTCCTGAGTCAGTCCATAAAGCTGTGAGAGTTTATAGGCTTCCTTTTGTGGATTGGGATTGATGGTAACAAGATTGCCCGCCGAGTCTTTTAATTGGCCTGCGTTATCCACATAGTATTTATCGGGTAATGGTTCGCCTTCTGGAGTTCCCCGCTTGTTCCTGAATAAGTCCCTTGCCAGTGAACGATTATATCTTTCGTCGAACTCCAAGACCGAGTAAGGCACATTGATTGCTGTTCTAGGGGAATCCTCTGGCATCGTTATATCAACATACTCAGACCAGACTTTTATAATTTTGTGCTTCCCCGCTTCGTATTCTTCGTTAAGATAATAAATTCTCATGTCCCCTCCTAGTCTATAGCGCCGAAGGTTGCAGCATCTTCGCTCTCGTCGGTACTATTCCCTGAGTATTGGTTGTTACTTGTGTAGGCGACCTGCGCTCCGTCTTCCGCTCGAATACCTACATTACAGTTACGGATTCTTACATATCCATCTGCGGCGGCTGCGTAAGTAACAGCTACTGCATTTAACTCGGTGTGCATCCCATAAATACCACTGGAGCTGTTGCCATCTATAATTGAGCCATTTAGTATGTTAGCAACCGCATTATTGTAGGCTGAAACACACTTGGCATTAGCTCTGGAAATGGATAACTTTGTCCTATAGGCATTTACAAGGCCGCTATCTTGTATCCATAAAGCCCTTGATGCACCAGGGTCGCCTATTATAAGCACATCGTATAAAAGGCAGCTGGCAGTGTATATATGAAGATAACAGGCTGCTAGTTTACACCTGTTTAGAGTACACTCAGAGAACGGATAAAGTGTTAGCGCATCAGAAGTATCAAGTTCAATGTCATTGCCCACGATGCCTTTTTGTCCTGTTACAATAACCAACTTATTTATACTTGTTGCCCAGTCATAGACAACCCATGTTCCAGAGGGAGTTGCCGACCAGCAACCGACTATTGTCGCCACATCAGCCGTGTCAGAGTCAATGAGCCGGTACTCCGAATTGGCATACATCAGCATATTGTCATAGCTACCGAACTTACCAGTATCGGTAATGCTTCCCTGCGTAGCCCCTGTTCCCTGAACCGCCGATTCTATAGTAGCGGTGTCTTGCTGGCTTAATGTTCCCTGAAGGGTAATCGTATAATTTCCTGAAAACTGTTTGCCTTGAATTGTTACTGTTTCGTCATAGTCCTCACCGTTGATGTTGATTATTACATTCCCACCCACTAAGCCTGGGATGCAATCAATGGCATATTGAACTGTTGCGAAAGCATCGGAATCAACACCCGTTCCATGGTTGAGGTCGTCTGTCCCATCGGTCTTGTCCACATAGACAGTCATGCTGCCGACAGAAATAATGGGAATCCATTTGCTGTTATATTGATATAGGATATTCCTCCCTGTCGGAGTATGGAGAAACCATTGCCAATTAGTCGGTGAAGTCGGCATAGTTGCCCCATTGTCGCAGACCATAGCAATGGCTTTATACTTGGCAAAATCCAAGTTGCCCGTTAAGGCTATTGAACCATCTTTTCTCAGGACACTATTCTGAATATCCTCAATTACCCCAGCCGTAACCCTCAATTCCACAGCCTTCCCAGAAGCGTGAGAGGCAGGAGTAGTGCTTTCAGCCCCCCTAGTAACTGTCAGGACATCGCCAGTTCTGGAAGTGCATTTGACTATCTCGTCCTCGCAGGTGATATGGAAGTCCCCACTAGAAGGGAAATTAGCACCCTCGCCAGTGGCTACAGTCCATTCAGTATCATCATTATCTACTCCACTCGCCAGCGTGGAATATGCTCGATTTTTTACTTTGAGAAAACTCATTAGTTCTCCTATCCTGTTTTGTAAACACTTATGGCAACTTCAAGATCACCGACACCAACGGTCACACCATCAGAACCAGTAGTCTTTGAAGTAGTAATAGTCGCAATATACAACACATTACCCCCTGTTGTTGCGTCCCAGATAGAAAAGTGAGTAATCTCCTGAGCAGCATCAATCTCTGTTCCAGCCCATGCAAGTTGGGCCGTATTCTTAGAAATCTGCTCAGTTGCTGTCGTCGACGCAACCGCGGTCCCCATAGTCACAGGTTTCCTCACTATATCAGCAGTCCCTACTTTAGCTTCATTCTCATCACCATCATTAGCTGGGTCCCCCGTATGAAGCATGACATGTGGTGATCCATCTCTCATATCCTCATCCAGCTCTATATTTGCCTGCTCGAAACTCATTGGACACATTTTTACCTCCTACCTGTCCACCCGCAAATCGGGCATAACAGGTCTTCTTCTTTATTTTCTCTGAGCTCATTAAAACCACACTCAGGACATTGAGTTATTGACTTGGTCTTTTCCTCTTCTACGATTTTTTGATTTTCGTCTAGTATTTCTTTTAGTTGTTGCCAAGTCATGTTTCACCATCCTATCACAGGGGGGTTTATCTAGCCCTCTGTACAAGCTTTGCATTTTGGTAACTCATGCCCCCTTCCTTGTTTATGCATTGATCGATATTCTCTGTGTAGATCACTGTTCCATATTTCCTCTATTGTATTTAAACTTAGATTCCCGAACGTCACTTCCCCTAATGGGTCAAAACAGCAGAGACAAACTTCTCCCGTATAGAGGACAGTCATTTGGTTAATCGCTCTAGGACAAGACGTCCAGCGTCGTCGATCGTAAGGGTATTGAGTACCAGCCCAAGACTGATAGCGGATGGCAATTCCACCTGATTCTATAAAAGCTCTCACCTCATCTTGACTAACTTCAGGATAAGCAACCATCGTAGCTCTATACTTAACACCCTCATTCTCCATAAGTTTGAACATCTGTACCACATGCCAATAATCATCGAGACCCATAAGTTTTTTACGAGTCTCGGGTTTCAAACCGTTCAAGGATACACTAAGGTGGAAATTGGGTATCTCTTTGAGTTCGTAGATGATAGACTCGGTCAACAAACTACCATTTGTATAAACTTCTATTTCCACCTGAGGTAACTTCTCGCGCGCGAACTTCAATCTGTTCATAAAGTTCTTATCCAAAAATGGTTCTCCATTTAACATCGGGTGAAAAGTCTTCAAATTAGGTAACTGACTAGCCTCCTCGATAATCTTCGTATATAAATCGTCAGACATAGAACCTTTCTCCAAGATCTTCTCGTGAGGACAGAAAATACACTTCCCGTTACAATAGTTTGTAGTCTCTATCTGTAGATACATCAATTCATTCATGTCTTAATCTCCACAGTAGTAACTTCCCCATAAGGGTAGGGGTGAACGAACTCGTCCTTTCTCTGCTGAGAAGTGATAAAGTGAAGAAAGTGTTCTGTCCCTATTAAACCTTTCGCTTTATGCCCACAAATGACACCCATATCAACATGAATCTTAAATCCAGCTTCCTGAACTTTCCTACAGAAATAAAAATCTTCCCCCACATGTGTTCCGTCACTGTATTTAAACCATGGGGGTTCAATAGCATCCAATACTCGACGATGCACTAAGATACAACCAGCACCTACTCCGTCACATTCAAGTAGATCCTCTTTCGTTGATGGTAAAATTATAGCATCACCACCATGTAATTTGTCCTTGTGTTTCAACAAGAACTTAGCTATAGGATCTACTATAGGTATGTAAAAATGTGCATTTCTCGCTTCCTCAGCATCACCCATATAAGCATACTTGTAACAGTGAGGATAAGGTGCTCCTGGTGACTTGAAATATAAACCAGACACGATAGGTAAATCCCAACTAAGTAATTTGGTTAGTGTCTCTGGTGCGAAAGTTTGATCTGCATCCATAAAGAATAGCCAGTCTTTCTCCAACTCACGAATGATTTGATTACGAGCTTCGTCAGCTGGTCTATGACTCACTTTAGAAAGTCTTACATCAATCGGCTTTTGCAGACCCACAAATGAATAGAACCACTCATCTGGGATTTCACCAAGACAAGGTACACCAATATGAACTCCACGACTCATACCGCCTTTGACGAAGTCACCGTTAGGTTGTTGTATCAAATTGACATCCCTACACATCTTTACAAAGTATTCTGAGTGATTGAAGTGCATGGGAAAAATATCCTGTTGCCCAAAATTAGAGCGATGATATAGAAAACCTCGATCCTTCAAACAACGTGAAATTTCACTAAGCAAACGAGGTAGTTTATCTTTGTGCACGTGTTCAAAGAAATCGTTCGCTACAACGAGATCAAAGTCTCTTAATCCCTTAAAACTTGTGACAGTAGGAATACATAACCCCCGCTCTTTAAATCTCATCTCAGCAAAAGCTCTTAGTTTGGGGTTAATATCGCAATAAGTAACGTCATTACCGGCATAAGCTAGTTGAATACACAGTGTACCTATACCAGCCCCTATCTCCAGAATCCTTCGGCCGTGATAAGAGAGTAAAGGTGCATTCCACGATTTGTATACATCATTCTCATAGTTCCAAGGTATCAACTCATAGAGATAGAAGTCACCTTGCTTTTTATAAAATTCCTCGACTTCCTCTGGAGTTTTGGGGTTGGTAGCTTTCCAACGTTCCGCAGCAAAACTGACACGATAACCACGTACTTGCTGTAAAGCTTCCTCGTATGATATATCGAGGAATCTTGATAGTTCTCTTACTGTTAACTCGAAACTCATTTTATCAAACCCTCCTTTTATGGGGCCAGGGGGGAGAGGAGGGAAACCCCCCTAACCCCACCTGTTCCCCGTAACGTCCGCTTGATCTTCGCCTCTTAAGACCAACCGGTATTACGGCTACTGACTCACAGCAGCATACCGGGGATTGAAGCGACAGTTAACAGCTGCGAATTTGTGTCCGGTCCCTGTTGCAGGAGTAAGCGTCATCCTGAGATAACGATACCCATCGGACATCTGATCAGCATTAACTTCTATGACTTCAATCTGATTAGTGGTGGCACTAGCGATAGTCTTCGTTGCAAGATAAGCCGTCGAAAACTGCGTGGAATTAGTGCCTTCGGCTACAACTGCCGTAATAGCTCCTTGCCACTGCGTAGCCCCGGCTACTGTGATGACTCCAGCAAAGTTGTTATACTTCGCCATGTCTACCGCTTCCCCATTAACTGCCTGAGCAGTTCTATAGGTAGCTGGTACCGGAATGCCATCATCTACTTTTATGTTTTCGTCTAACAAATGCATAGAGTTTCTCCTGACACTTATTCAGCTCATAGGTCGTCAGCCTACTCGCTCTCACTCGTTAAGCTAGCTCGGTGAGCCCCTAGTTATACTACCTCATTTACTGCGTAGTGGAGGCCAAGCATACGAACGGCGACTGACTGTTGCCTCTCTTGGGTGTGAAAGCGGAATCCACAAGCGGCTGACCGTCGACACGTTTGACGAATCTCCAAGTCGTCTCGTCAGTGTTGAAGCGATACTCAATACTGCGGTCGATCTTCAAGCCCTTGCGGTCACCGATGATGTACTGGTCGAGGTCATACAGCCCTATGTCACCTACGCTGCCCAGTGTGGCCACATGCTCTGAGAACGCCAAGGGGATGCCGAACAGAGAGCCCTTGATTCTCTCAGTAGCGATGGATGACCAGGTTATATAGGTAGAACCGAGTTGCATCAGGTAAGGGAGAACAGCCTTGTTTGCTACCCATACAACGGACCGCCCACCTAGATCGCCATCGAACCGGGACATGATAGCGCCCAGATCGGCCAGAGCTACCTGGCTCGCGGTCGCTCGGAATGGTGTTACGAGAGCACCACTGTTGAAGATTCCCAGAGGCTGTCCAGCTCCACTACCCTGCCAGAACGCCTCTTCCTCGTACCAAGTCATCGCTTCACCGAACATCTTCTTGAGCAGAGCCTCGAGAGCGATCGCTGCATCGTCCAATAGCTCGTCCGATGCATAAGTGAACCCGGTCAACTTCTTAGCGATCAACTTCACCCTGCCGAAGGTAGGTTGACTGGGCGTCTTGGATCCAGCCTCCTCTGTCCAGTAGCAGATGACTCCACCATGTACGCTGGAACTATGCGCAGTATCCTTCACAGTGGGATAATTCACTGTGTCGGTCACCATGGGTATCTTGCGCGCGCGTGGGCGTACGATGGCAGTCTCAAGAGCTGCTTCCTCAATCCCGGCAGCGAACTGCTCAGGAACTAGAAAGCCCCCGGCTGAGTCGGTACTTTCGCTCAAAGCCTTCCAACGCCAGTCGTCCGGCTTCATGCGTTGATAGTGGACATCGTTCAAAGCTGCGAGGAATTGACCGAGGCTCTTGAAACTCGGCTTCTCCTCTTCAAGCTTCTCTTCACCGTGGATAGGCAAAGTCTTGATGTCCTTTCTCAGCTCATCCAACACCACTGTCGCAGCCTGTGTGGCTACTTCCCTAATCTC
>SMTZ1_10001809_pt1 | contig 33010 bp, 28 predicted proteins | sample DeeMarSWOR136_30_FD_25667 | JGI IMG/M metagenome (IMG submission 25667) | reverse complement strand
CATCCCGTACCACATCCAGCTGGACATAACCAGAAACACTTGGTGAACCTTGTGTCTCTCCATACCACGTGCCATCAGTAAAACGGAAATTCCAGCCGCAGTAACGGGGTGTGCCTGGATAAGCGCCACCACACCACATCCAGTCAACATGGACATTACCATTATCATCTAATCTCAACCTCTGACCAAAACCCCCATTTGCCTGATAATCATATGTGGTAATACCGATCTGCACACCGGGTGGCTGTCGTCCGTCAAGATACGGTATTGGTGCATTGCTCTGAAGCGGTTCATCGCCAATTATACCCTGGCAAGGCATAAGGTTTGCTTTTTTCATATTAGCAGCATACCCCATACTTATAAACACCACCACCACAATTATTATGCTGTACACATCTCTGTACTTCATTTCAGCACCTCCTTATTCTGTTGTGATAAAATAAATTATTAAAATGACAGACCGATCTCCTATCACTCTAAATTATAGTAATAAATATGGTATAGTCAAGAGCCTCAAGATTGTTTCATGAAGACATTTGTGGAATATTTACCCGGTTCTCATGTAATATAGTATGAAGGAGGTCATTATGAAAAGAGGACTTATACTCATTATGTTGATGATATGTGCCTTTTCAAAAGGCGAAGAAAATGCGGTCAAGAATTACCTCGATAATATAGAAGTGGGAGAGGCTTTTGAATACAAAAACTTGAAAATCTTTCCCCTCATTGCCGAGAAAGTGCTGAGTATACAGAGCTATGTGACATTGGATGAAGCAACAGACAAAGGTTGGTTAAAAATCAAGGAGGTTGGGTCGGGTCAGGTCAATTCTGTTGAAGTAAAGAATAACGGCAAACATATGGTCTTTGCCATGACTGGAGAGATGATAAGTGGCGCAAAACAGGATAGGATGCTAAGCCAAGATGTTCTGTTGCCGGCAAGGAGTGGTTGGATTCGGGTCCCTGTCTTTTGTGTGGAACACGGTAGATGGACATCTGTATCACCAGAATTTAAATCTGAAAAATTGCTGGTACCAAATGCAGTAAGACAGAAGGCAAAGATTTCTGAAAGTCAATCAGAAGTCTGGGACGAGATTGCAGCAAGTCAGGACGAATTGGGTATCGCCACTAGCACCGGTACAGTTCGGGCTAACTACGAAGACAAGGCGGTTCAGAAGGACCTCAAAGAGTATGCAAAGGAATTTGAAAAATTCCCTAAATTATCAAATTCGACAATCGGTGTTGTTGTTGCCACAGGTGATAGAATAATATGTTTTGATATATTTGCAAACAACAAACTGTTGAATAAACTCTGGAAAAAATTGATAAAATCATACACGATGGATGCGCTATCTGGCGACAAAGCAATAGCTAATAAACAACACATAGAAGATTTTGTCGAAGCACTTAAGGATGCGCACTACACATCAACTGGAACCGCAGGGCTTGGTACCCTATTAAAAATCGAATCAGACTTCGGAAAAGGTTCTGCACTTCTGTACAAATCTGCAGTTATTCACATGGATTTCTTCCCGACCGACGGAATCATAGATGAAGACTCGCAATTACGACTGGATTTTCGTCGTGATCAAAGACTAAATGACTAATAAAATCCAATAGTCTATCCGATGAAATATTGACAAACTCGATTTTTCAGCTATAATACAAAAAGATCGCGGGGTGGAGCAGCGGTAGCTCATTGGGCTCATAACCCAAAGGTCGCTGGTTCGAATCCAGCCCCCGCTATACTTGAGCGGGAATCAAAAAGATTCCCGCTCAAGTATTCTTAAAGCCTCAACGGCTGGCATGAAATCTGGTTGAGTATCTAAACACTGGTTCCACAACTGCTTTGCCTTTATATGCTCTCCCCTTTTATAGTAAACACTGCCAAGATCAAACAATAAAACAACATTATTCGGCATTGCCTTCAGACCTTCTTTAAATATTTTAATAGCTTCGCTACTTTGTCCTCTATCGTAAAGGAGAATGCCTAAGTTGTTATATGAAAGAAAGTGAAAGGGATCCTTTTTTATGATTTCCTTATACTTTCTTATTGCGTTATCGTATTTCTTGTTCTCCTCAAACACAACTGCTTCTTCATACAACGTTTTAGGTACAGATAGCGGTGATACACGATCACCTTCCTTTTTGAATTTCTCATGTGTCGCAGCAAGTGCTTGTATGGCTGATCTCCTCTGTGGATCGATCTTTAATGTTTTATCCAATTCTTGTATTGCCCCAGAATAATAACCAAACGATGCAAAAGCCTTGGCAAGTTGATAATGCGCATGCGCATCTAGTGGGTCTGTTTCAACTGCCCACTTAAGTTCAACAATGGCCCTTTTTATATCTCCACCAAAGATACGGGGATTCTCCAAAGCCCTCTCAAGAAATCTGCTTCCGACAACTATGCGCATACGTGTGTCGTCAAATTTCATCCTTGGCCAATTTACAAAAATAGCCATCCCAATCAAACCTACACTAAACCATGCTATTTTCTTTATGGCACGTTTCTTTATCAAATCTGATATATCTGTTAAGCACACTGCAGCATATACTATAAGGATAGGAACCATTGGTAATCGATAACGCTCAGTGATGAAAAATGGAATAATGGAGACCATAAACGTAATCAGAAATCCTACTAATAATTTATCGGCTGAACGCAATCCTTGTTTAAATCTATAAACGATTCCTAAAACGGCAAGGGGTGCTATTAACCAGAATCCGATGCGCATAAAGTTCAGAACTGATGCAAATTCTGATTTGATATAGTAGAAATTGAGGTTATTGGGGATCTCATACGCGTTCCAGAGCAGGAGAAATTTCCGCCAGAGAAGTGCACCTTCTTTCAGAGGTTCATTAATAATGAATTCAACCGCTTTTCTCGCCCAGAATTTCGATACCTGCGATGGCTTCAACCTCATCCCCATTTCATTTTCAGCAATTGCCACTGATGTACCATGAAGGTCATAGTTTGACAAACCGGATTCTGGCGGAAGATAAAAAACACCCGGGGCATTTGGATTATTACCGATAAAGAAATTCACGCCAGCATTTGATGATACTAACACAAAATCATGACTAACCAGGTAATTACGAACAGTTACTGGAGTAAGTATCGCTAGTGCACCTGTGGTGAATAATAAAGCCGGTTTCACATTCCATCTTTTTATCTTCAATGAATACTCTCCAGCCAAGTACCAGCAGACGACAGGCAGGAAAAGCAAGAGATTTACTCTGTCAAGAACCGCAAAGCCAAAACAGAACCCTGCTCCCAATACAAGAGCGATCTTATTATTTTTTTTATACTCGAGCAGCAGCAATAGAGCGAGATCCACAAAGGCTAAGGTTAAGAAAATCATAAGCAGGTCTGCATCAAAAAATGCAAGGAGTCCATAGAATGCAGCAAAAATACCAGCGACGAAGGCAGGGACTATTTTATACTCTGAAACTTTTTTTGCTAAAAGGAAAATCAAAAGACAATTAGCTGAGCCGATCAAGATTTGAATCACACCCAGAAAGAAAAAATTGTTTTTTGTAAACCAAAAAACAAAAGCCATGAAATACGGATATAAAGGCGAACTGTAGAAAGAAATATCACTGCCGATGATATCACCCCCCAATATTTCCTGTGAACGGATATAAAAAATCCTCGAATCACCTGCTGGTCGTTCGAAATATGGAGCATCTGAGATCTGAAAGAGGTATATTAAACGCAATATAAGAGCGAGAGCAAAGATAATGATTATCAGAGTTCTCTGTCTCTTAAATAGATCTACTTTCATTGTAAAGCGCATGTTGAATACCTCTCACTTTCCATTCTAATAATAATGCAGGAAAAATCAATAGCCACAACAAGAATCATGCGCAACGGACTTAGAGACCGTAGTGCACATCAAGACAACTACCTCAGCGGTAGCATTTACAATAATTCTATGAAGATAAGGATTCAACTGTTGCCAGATTTGTACCTGAAGCGACCTTGACAACTCCTCCAATAACTCCTATAATATCATAGGAGAATGGATTATGAAATGTATAAAGTTTTCTTGTTGTATATTAATAGCTCTCTCATTCATCTTCGCTCTTGAACCTGTGAAAGCAAATCTTGAGCCTTTGCCAAAGTTACGGGACGATGAAAATATTAATCAATCAGTTTTACCTATTCCATATCTTGGCGGATGTCAGTCACCAGGTGTTCAAATCGGTATAACTACATACGATGTGCAATCATACGGAAGTTTTGGCCAAAGGATCGTAGTGAAAGATAATAATCAAGTCCATGTTGATTGGATGTGGTGTAATGGTCCCTATCCACCAAGTCCTCGTCAGATTGCTTGGAATTTTCGCTATCCTGATGGTTCGTGGTATGGAGAAACACTGATTGCACCGAGTATTTCAGGATATTGCCAGTTAGATATTACAAGAGATGTAATTCCAGATAGTCAGCGGACTGTTATCTGTTACCATTATTATACCGGTCCATTTTATTCATGGATCGATATTGAACCGTTTGGCAACCCGAGTTCACCGATGATCGATGGTTATTTATGGCCCCATATTGCCTGCACCGAAAATGGCAACATAATCGTGGCGACCGGAGATCGTGATGCTGATATGCACCATTTGCATATAACAACTGATGAAGGTAATACTTGGACGGGGATTGCTGATTTTGATTCGTGCAGGCTATTGTCACATGACCTATGTGCTTCACACAATTCAGACAAAGTTGTATTTGTTCACACGCAATTTATTACTGATTCAATTGCCGGTGGAGAAGAAGATAATAATGTATGGTATATGTCTTCTACTGATGGTGGTCTAACCTGGGGTTCACATACAAACCTCACCAACTACCAACCTTACCCAACAGATAGTGTTCGTGCCTACAGTAATGTGAATGCGATTTTTGATATGAATGACAATCTTCATATTGCCTGGACAGGAAAGCGAGTGACTGATACTTATTGGCCAGCTTCAAAGATTTTTCATTGGGATGAGGTTAATGATACGATCACGATTGTGAGCAGTCCGAGTATCTATTATCCTGAACCCGGTGGTTGGTGGATATATACTGCAATCATGGCTCCTGGCGCTTGGCGAATGCCAGCGGATGAACCGCAACTTGTGGTTGATTCAACTAATAATGATCTCTATTGTTTATGGCTTGGTAATGATGATTATAGCGACACTTCAGCTGCAGGTTATTTCAACGGTGAGATATTTGCTTCAAAATCAACTGATAATGGTTTAACGTGGACTGATTATGCGAATTTGACCAACACACGAACACCCGGTGCTCCTGCTGGTGCGTGTGAAGACGAAGATTACATGACTGCGCATCCCTTTGTAGTTAATGATTCAATTTATATCACTTATATTGAAGACAAAGATGCAGGTGCGTTTCCAAACACTGAAGGAATTATGACTACTAATCCAGTTCGTTGCTGGGTGTTTCACAAGGATCTGATCCCGGGCATTAAAGAAAAAAATACATTAAAAAATGGGTACACTACACCAATACTGGAGGTATATCCTAATCCATTTAAAGAAAAGGCGGAAATCAGATGCACGATTCATGATACACGATACATGATGAACGACTATTCATTAAAAATCTTCGATGCTACAGGGCAGTTGATTAAACAATTTAACCATTTAACAAATCAGCCATTCAACCAAGTAACGTGGGATGGCTACGACAACACTGGGAAGAAACCTCCGAGCGGTGTTTATTTCTTAGAATTCGAAACAAGTGATTATGTAGAAACAAAAAAATTGATTTTGCTGAGGTAGGAAATTGTTATCTTATTGTAGGGGAGTGACCCCGCTCCTTTCACAAGGTGCGGGGTAAACGTCAACCCCCCTATATCTTGCGCTGGTATGCGTCAGAGTATTTAGTAATCGACGGCGACTACTACAATGACTACTTATCTTGTATAACAGCTCATATTTAAGTTTTATAACAACATTGCAATAGCAAACTTTATCCGAATGCTCAAATTCCTCTAATGGTCTTTCTATTTCAAGAATATCACTTTCCTCGTTTCTTTACGAGCTGCTGTTTTCAGTCTTACAAAATAGACACCTGTAGGAATCTCAGCGCTGTCTAATTCAATCTTCTGCAATCCGGGATTCTGCAGTTGTTCTTTTCTGTATATTGTACGCCCAACGCAGTCGTAGACTTCAACAGTAGCCTCCGTGTCGAAAGGCAATTCATAGTAGATAGTAACTGCTCCTCGACCAAGAGAAGGGTATATCTGGAGATTTAGACCACTTTCCATATCAGCATTTCTTGAGCTTTGAGGACCACCACCTTTTGAATTCTCCCAGATGAATATTTGAGACAAAACAGCCTCACCGCCAATCCCGGGAATCGTTAACTCAAGATTACCTTGTTCATACAATTTCGTTGGAATACTATAGCATACACATTGAATTGACTCTGGTACAGCAATTTCTTCTTCAAAACAATATGAATTGCTACTTATTGACAACACCCGTCCTGAATCAGAAGTCGGTTCAAATAGAACAAATCCTATAGCATAATCATATTCAGGAACGAAATTTGTTAAACGGTATTTTAGATGATTCCCGAAATCAGCAGTGGAATCAGAACTTTTTCCCCATTGATAATAGCCAGATCGCTTAATGGTATAAGGGCTCGCATCCCGAGCACCAAGATTAATTCGCTTCCCCGGATCGGGCACATAGACCTCAATAATATTTGATGGTGGAGATTCATTCAAGTTAGCGTCACAGGCAGTTACGTAATAAGCATAGGTTTTACCACCTTGAACATCGTTGTCAGTATACGTGGTATCTTTTGTAGTATCTATCATAGCCCAAAAAGGCCAAGGTAAAACCCTTTTGTAAACTCTATAAAATCTCAGATCACGTTCAGTATTATTACCATCCCAACGAATCTTAACAGGCGGTGGAACATAAAGCGGCTCCTTACGAAGATTATCGACTGTGTCTGGCGGGATAGTGTCGTACTTTGTAAAGCAGATGTAATTACCACCACTTGTTGGTGTTCTTTTAAAGATAACATTTCTAATTAAATCCTCTGTAGTAATACTTGCATCAGCAAAAACATCTGGAAAGCTGTCATAATTGGAAGTGTTAGTGATTTGAGTTGTTGTCCAATTCGTTCCCCAGTCAGTTGATTCAAGGTACCAAATATTAGAACTTTTTTCGCAGACAACATACAATCCTAAACTATCAGCAGCTATAGCTGGATGATGTCCATCTGCAAACAGTAATGTGTCATTTCCCCAGTTTAAACCGTTATTCGTTGAACGAATATACCAAATGCCAGCTGAATCTGATCTGTCGTCTTGCCAGACAACATGAACACAAGTGTCGTTGGGATCAGTATATGCTACAATGTCCGGGAATTCAGAAACATCAAGATCTGCACTTAATTTTTGATCAGAGTCCCAACTACTACCGTGATTGGTGCTCTTATTATAATAAACTTCATAGTTGCTGGCAGCCAGTCTGTTATCAGCCCAGACCACGTGAATAGCACCAGCATTAACACTCATTGCTGGATGCCAGGAATTTCTGACAGCAGTCGTCACACGTTGATCAGTGGACCAGCTTGCACCCCAATTTGTAGAATATGAGAAGTGTATTTCGAATGTATCGTAATGAGTGGCTGTATCAGCCCAAATACTGTATAAATAGCCACTACCAACAGCAATTCTTGGATGTCTTGCCATCCTATTGTTTCCAGATGAAATCACCACGTCATCTGTCCAGTTTTCACCGGAGTCTGATGAAATCATAAAGTGGATACGGTTCCTTGACAATGGATTACCTTGTTTTTCAAAGGCAACCATAAGAGTATCTCCTGAGGTTGTGATATCTGTAGAGCGATGATAAATTGATCCTGTCCCACCAGAATTAGGATGTGTTAGCCACGTCCAGTTTTGTCCAGCATCTAATGACCGGTGGACAGTTAGATCATTACATTCTGAAAGTGATTTTTCACGAACTGCGACGAAGATTCTACCGGAATTATCAGTCACGATGCAATTATGTAACCATTGAAACGTCCCCTGTGGTGCTGCATTAACAGGGTTCATCCAGCCTGTCGGCGCATAAAGCAATGATGTTCCAGTTATGTATAAAATAAATATAGATCTTAATATATACTTGTTCATCTTTCCTTCTCACCTTAGTTAATTTTTATTATTTTCTTTACAATTGAGTATTCACCTCCTTCCAGTTTAATAAAATAAACTCCAGCTGAAAGATTCTTTGCTTGCCATTTTATTTTCTGTTTAACTGACGATTGAATTTTTTGACTGAGGCTATCGACCAACTTGCCTGATGAATCATAGATTCTTATGCTGATTCTTAATTTCTTTCTCCGGTTTATTTCTTCTGGAAACTGATATGTAATATTTGTCATCTGTTTGAATGGATTGGGATTTATCATGAATATTTTTGTATCCCTTTCTACATCTATTGATTGTTCCTCAACTATTCCAGTTAAATTTAACCCAAGATATACAACCTCTATCGCAGGCAGAGCATAGCTTGTCCAGATCAAATCTACCTTAGTACCTTTAACAGGATTTCCAAGTTTTGGATGACGAGATAAGACCGTATCCCGACTTAGATTTGCAATGTTTGACCAGGTGACACCATTGTAAGTTCTGTAGAAGACCTCACGATTGCTGTGAGCAGTTCTTTCTGCCCATACCACATATAAATTATCAAGGGAATCAATTGCTAAAGAATGATAACATGATTCTCTGGTTGTATTACTTAAATTCAACGGTGGACTCCATGAAGTTCCATTAAAGGCTGAATAGTATACATCACCAGTGTCGGATGGCAAATTACCCCATTGCCACACTAACTGTGGGTAATCTTGGGAATCTATTACAATACAAGGTGCAAATGATTGTCCACCAGGAATGGTTACTACTGCCTCAGGTGAACTCCAGGACATACCATCATTATAGGTATACACTATTGGTGCATCAGTGATCCGTTCCCGCCAAACCACATGAAGGTGGTTCAAAGAATCTATTGCAATACAAGGACAATCTGCATCCCACGGCACGTTAGAAAGATTTAATGGTGAACTCCAGGAAACGCCATCGTAATAAATGTAAAAAATATTATAGTTATTAATCGGAGCACCATAAACAACGTGTAAATTATCGTTGGAATCTACAACCATTGATGAAAAATGACTGGTATTTGACGAAGCATATTGTTGAGTAATATTCTTTGATTGTGACCAGAAAACACCATCATACATAGTATAATACAAATCCCATGAATTAGAATCAGCATTCCATTGTTTCCAAACACAGTGGAGATTATTCTGACTATCAACAGCTAACGTGGATTCATAGGACGCTTGTGAGTCAGTTCTACTCACGTTCATCATCTGTGACCAGGTAAGACCATTATCTGTGGAATAGACATAAAAGATTTCAGAGCTGTCATTAAACTGGACTCCCCAGGCATAGGAAAATGTTGCGTGAATCCAACCTCTTGAATCTCTCACTGATACTCTGTTCCCGCTTGTTTCACCCGTTGCCATGGAGAAATGAGTATAACCTATAACACGTGCTGAATCAGGATAGTCATATTGGGCATAAAGTGGAATTAATAATAACAGTATGATTAAAATGTGTTTTTTCAACTTTTCCTCTCTGAAGATTATAAAAGAAAGATAAAAAATGTCAAGCAGTATAAGAAAAGGGGTAGTAGTTAATCTACCACCCCCTGTGCCAGATTGTATAATAGAGTTGAGTAATATTTTGTTCTTTAAAGGTCTTTCACAATTAGATATAATCGTGCAGTGGAGAAGGAGGATACGATCCGTGCCAGTGATGGAGTTACCTCAAGGAAGATTTGGGGGAGACTGCCTCTGCACAAATTCTGTTATCTCCTTTTCTACAGAGCGCCCCGATTTAGGTAATTGGCGGTCTGCTTCAGGCAGAGCCCCGAAAGAACCACAATATTGGTGGTACGATTATATCGGATCTGTAGAGACTTGGGAGCATTGCCTCCTTCTTTAGCTATTTAAAAGGAGGTATGATTATGGCAAAGCGTATTGTTGGTATTGATCTGGCGGTGACGGGTTTGCATCGCGCCGCGGTATATGATTCGGTAAGCGTGGCGTTTGTCGGTAAATCATTTACCTTCAATCGTTCTTATAAAGGGTTTATGTTACTCTTACACAAGGCAACCAGTGGTTTCAGTGGCGAGGTTTTATTTGTTATGGAACCGACCTCTGGTGCGTGGAAACCATTGAGTGTTTTTTTAATGGCCAAAGGCTATATGGTATATCTGGTTAAACCACAGAAGGTATATGATTTGAGAAAGTTTCTCAAGAAGCACACCAAGAGTGACCGGATTGATGCGCAGGCATTAGCCAAGCTTCCAATCATTGACCCGCAAGGTATCTATCCGCTTACGCTTGCTCAACCTGATGTTGAGGCATTAAATCGTTATTGTCGGCAACGCGAGCGTATTATGCGGTCTATTTCGGCGCGTAAAACACGAATTCAAGCATACTTTACCACTATCAATCCGCTGTTAATGGACTGCTTTGGTGAGCATAAGTATACACATTGCTGTCGTGCATTCCTGCGACGGTATGCGGATCCATTTAAGGTCGTGAAGCTGGGCGTAAAACGGTTATCGAACTTTTTGCACAACCATGCTTTTGGGACACCAGAGCCTTCATTAGCAGAAAAGATCTATGAAGCCTCACGGTCTGCCGTGAGTATATACTGCGAAGCGCAGGCAAAACAGATGCTATCTTTTTCTTGGGAGCAGTTTCAGGAGGAGGTTAATATCGAACTTGACCTTATGGAATATGAAGAGAAGAAAGTGAAGTATTTGGATGAAAAGATTGCGGTGCTGTATCACAAAATTGATCCTGGCAAGGTATTGCGGAGTATTCCTGGGATAGGACCAGTGATTGCACCCAGTATTATAGGGGTAACGGGTAATCCAGAAAGGTTTGCCAACATCCGTGCTTATAAGGCGTTTTGTGGATTGGTATCAAGGGGTTACGGATCACGAAAACAGGACAAAGGATTTTGAAGAAAGGTTACTGTTTAGCCGCAGAGACGGCGCGCCGGTATGATCCCGAAGCAGCTTGTTTGTATCATCGACTGAGAACGAAAGGACGCCATCATAATCAGGCGATCTGTGCCGTGGCGAGTAATCTTGCTGGTAGAACCTATAGCGTCATGAAACGCAACGGTTTAGCAACAGAAACACCCGCACACAACACCGTTCATCTCAGGTATGTGATAAGAGACTTTGAAGGTAAGGACATTGATTTAAAACAAGGGAGGACACTTGTTGTCGAACGATATCTTACAAAAGCAAACAGGGAGAGTGCCTAATTTTAATTCGAGGCAGTCTCTCCCGACAAGTCGAGATAACTCCTCATAATAGAGGCTACTCTCCCGTGAATAATTATAATACTAGATGACGAATTGTAAAGGGGGCATTTACTCTTGACTTCGCTTAGGAAAGATTTGTGCCATATTTATGTCAAAACATACGGTATTAGACAGATTCCTCAGCAATAGGCAAAAGAGTGCAAAGTGTTGTGTTCCTTGCATTTGTGCGATTTTTGTCGTGATTTCAAAGGTGGTGAAAAACCACGTCATCGGTTTAGGAAACCTCAGCCTTGCAGGTGTTGGAGAATTTGCGCAGTGCTAAATCTGTTTATATAGTGTAAGTATCTTAACGATTCCACTTAAAGCCGCTGTTTCGCTGCGCAATCGGTTTTCACCCAAAGACAACAATTCTACCCCAAGGTTTTTAAACTGTTCGATTTCTGAATCACTGAACCCGCCCTCAGGGCCAACAACATATAGGACTCTCTTCGCACGAGACCTTATGCTCAACTCACCACCTCTGTCAGCAAGAAAAATAACATCATAATCACCAAGATTTTTCAAAAGACAGTTCAAATCTTGCATAAAAACAATGTCTGGGATATAGTATTGCTGCGATTGAAGCATGGCACTTATCGCAATATTTCTAAAACGCTCAAGTTTTCTCCTGCTCAATGTGGTTAATACGGAAAATTCCGATGTGAAAAGGATGAATTTCTTGACGCCGAGTTCCGTCCCCTTCTCAAAAATAATTTCACTCCGTGTACCTTTCAGGAGAGCAAATGCAAGTTCAAGATCTATGGTATGTTTTTGCTTTATACTAATCTTTTTTATTATTTCCGTATCAACGCGTGTTTTCTTGATATTTGAAATCTTTGTCTCATATCTACATCCCTGACCATCCGTCACAAAAATCTTATCATCTATTTTGTGCCTCAGCACATTTCTAATATGATGGGCAGTCTGGCCAGTAAGCATGATGTTCTTAGCGGATATATTTTCTGGCGGTGCATAGTGCAAAATGTGGCACATTTTAGAGAAAAAAAAGATTAATTGCTATAATTTTGCGGTATATAAGCATTTACAAATCTAACAGCTTTGTCATTGTCTCTTTCTTGGGATGGGTTCTCCTTCATACTCTTTGAGTTCCTCAATGATTTTCTGTAAATTTCGATCTTTGCTCTTCAGCGGTTTTAGATCAAGCTCGACATAAAGGTCTCCAGATCCACCATCAGGTCTCGGCATGCCTTTACCTCTTGCCCGTATGATCTCTGGAGCTCCGCTTCCTTTTGGTATCTTTATCTTCTCCTCTTTATCATTGAACCCTGGAATTTGCACAACGCCACCATTGATTAATGTCGAGTAGGGAATCAAAATTCTAATATATAGATCGTAACCTCTCCTTTCAAAAAATTGATGAGCTTTTTCTTCAAATTCAACGATTATGTTTCCCTTACCTCCGGATCCATAATGACCTTCACCACGCAACGCAATGTATTGCCCATGAGCAATGCCTTGGGGTATCTGAATTTCAATTGTTCTTGACTTCTTGACTCGCCCCTGTCCCTGGCATTTAGCGCAAGGTGTCTTGACTATCTGCCCTCGTCCTCGGCATCTCGGACAGGTAGAGATACTCGTAAAGGTTCCAAAGAAACTACGTGATTGTGTTCTGACCTGTCCCCTGCCGCCGCATTGCGGACAATTTGTTAAATCATGCCCTCCTATGCCTTTGCAATCGGAACACATTTCAAAGCGATTAATCGTAAACTTCTTCTTTGCCCTTGTGACAATCTCTTCAAGTGATACGCGGAGAATGATGTGAATATCACCGCCTCTTTTTGCCTGCTGTCTTGACCGTCCTCTCGAAGTACCAAAAAAATCCTCAAAAATTGAACCACCAAAAAGATTACCCAAAATATCCTGGAGATCATCAAAATGAGTGAAATCATCCCAAGAGAATCCTCCACCACGGAATGTCTGTGAAACACCTTCATGGCCGAATTGATCATAGAGCTGTTTCTTTTTCGGATCCATCAGCACTTCATAGGCCTCAGAAACCTCTTTGAATTGTTCTTCAGCCTCTTTTTTATTACCTGGATTCATGTCAGGGTGACATTGCTTTGCCTTTGTCCGATACGCCCTCTTTATCTCGTCAGCGGTTGCGTTTCTTGAAACGCCTAATATTTCGTAATAATCTTTCTTCATAATCCTATGCTGATGGACACAGACATGAAAACGGATCTACACGGAAATTAAATTCCGGTATCCTTGCTCTAACCCATCCTCTACTCCTTTTCCTCTTTACCTTCCTCCTCATCTACTACCCTATAATCGGCAGCACCTTCTTGTGTTTGCTCCTGCGGTTCCTCCTTTGGTGTTTCCTTGGGTTGTTCTTGAGCAGCACTAGGTTGCTGTTCCTGTGCTTGCGCTGCTTCTCGGTAAACTGCCTCTGATAACTTATAGACTGATTGCTGTAAATCATCTATGGCCTGTTTAATTACGAGCACTTCGCTTCCACCTTTTCTCTGCTTCAATTCTTCCAGCTTCGTATTAATCTCACTTCGATCTTCAGCTGATATTTTCTCTCCGTAGTCCCTAAGAGTCTTTTCCACAGAATAAATAACACCATCCGCCTGATTTCTGATATCAATCAGCTCTTTCTGCCTCTTGTCTTCTGTAGCGTGCTCTTGAGCCTCTGTGACCATCCGATCGACTTCATCATGTGTCAAACCACTTGAAGCAGTAATTCTTATTTTCTGTTCTTTACCAGTGCCCATATCTTTTGCCGAAACATGGAGAATGCCATCGGCATCTATATCAAATGCTACCTCAATTTGTGGAATGCCTCTCGGTGCAGGAGGTATACCGTAGAGATCGAATTTTCCTAAGGTTCTATTCTGAGTTGCCATAGGTCGTTCACCTTGTAATACATGAACAGTGACCGCTGTCTGATTATCTTCAGCTGTCGTAAATATCTGAGATTTCTTTGTCGGAATTGTAGTATTTCGGGGAATTATCGGGGTCATAACCTGACCTAAAGTCTCAATACCGAGTGTTAGTGGCGTAACATCAAGGAGAAGAATATCCTTCTTTTCACCACTCAGTACCGCAGCTTGTATTGCTGCACCTATTGCGACAACTTCATCAGGATTAATACCTTTACATGGATCCTTACCAAATATTTCTTTAGCGATTTTTTGAATCTTCGGCATTCTTGTCTGACCACCAACTAATACAATTTCATTGATTTCTGTGGGATCAAGTTTTGCATCAACAAGCGCTTGTTTGCAGGGTGGACCTGAACGTTGAACTAAATCTTCAACGAGCGACTCAAGTTTTGCTCGGGTCATTTTCATTTCCAGATGAAGCGGAGTCTTATCCTTATCTGATGCAATGAACGGCAGACTTATTGTTGTCTCCATGAGTGTCGATAGCTCGCATTTTGCTTTTTCTGCAGCCTCCTTCAGTCTCTGTAATGCGGTAAGGTCTTTTCGTAGATCGATTTCGTGTTCTTTCATAAATTCATCAGCGATATTATTCATAATTCTCTCATCCAAATCATCACCACCCAAATGTGTATCGCCGTTTGTGGATCTTACTTCAAAAACACCCTCGCCTATTTCTAGGATAGAAATATCAAAAGTTCCACCACCGAAATCATATACTGCGATCTTTTCGTTCTTCTTCTTTTCAAGTCCATATGCCAGAGAAGAAGCCGTAGGTTCATTGATTATCCGTAGCACTTCAAGACCTGCTATCCTACCACTATCCTTGGTCGCCTGACGTTGTGAGTCATTGAAATAGGCTGGTACTGTGATAACGGCTTTGGTCACCTTTTCGCCAAGATATGCCTCTGCTGACTGTTTCAAATACTGCAGAATCATTGCAGAAATCTCCGGAGGTGAATATCGCTTGCCACCTGCCTCAACCCAAGCGTCCCCATTTTCATGCTCTACGATCTTAAAAGGAAAACGCGATATCTCGCGTGTAATCTCACCATACCTTCTACCCATAAATCGCTTCATTGAATATACAGTATTCTCAGGATTAGTAATAGCTTGTCTTTTTGCCAGTGGGCCAACCAATCTCTCACCGGTTTTCGTAAAAGCAACCACGGAAGGCGTTGTTCTGCCACCTTCGGGATTCGGAATTACAATTGGCTGACCACCTTCCATGACAGCTACACAGGAATTTGTTGTTCCTAAATCAATCCCTATTATTTTCGCCATCTTGTTGACCTCCTTTCTTCTGTTTTGAAACACATACCTTTGCTGGTTTAATTATCTGATCATCAATAATGTAACCTTTGCTGATTTCCTCAACAACGATGTCTTCTGGTTGCTCATCTGTCGGCACCGTAGCAACAGCCTCGTGCCGACCTGGATCAAATACTTCACCGAGTCCGGAAAACTCAATCAAACCTAAAGACTTCAGTGCGTCTTTCAGCTGTCTCTGTATAATTTGCACACCTTTATAGAAATTATCATAGTCTTCGTTTAACGCAGCACCGCTTAACGCCCTATCAAAACTTTCGAGCACAGGTATAACCTTCCTGAAGAACTCAATCTTGCACGATTTCCTGTAGAGCCTCATCTCTTTCTGCATAAGCTTACGGTAATTGTCCAGTTCAGCGGCTGCTCTCAGATATTTATCATTTAGCTCCTTAACTTTTTCCTCTTTTTCTTTAATATCTTCTTTTATTTTTGTTACCGGACCTTTTCTCTTCATTATTTTCTCCCAAACAAAAAACCGTCTCCTTCCTAATTTTAGACAATAACGTTAAGCTTTAAGTTTATCCTATAAAAATCCCAAAAACAAAGACATATCATATCATCTACCTGCCTGCCAATAACCTATCGGCAAGCACCTCTGGTAAACCTGCATCAACTATCTTCTGCTGTGCAAGAGGAATATTATAATCCAATCTGATAATCTCGACTGATTTTCTATTGCCATCAAATATCACGTAGCTTGCCCTTGGATCAAGATCCCGTGGCTGACCTACACTGCCCACATTAACTATATATCTTCGATTATCAATCAATGGAAAAGGGTTATCCCTCAGAAAATCGGTGTAGCTATTGGCATCTTGGAATACCGCACCTGGAATATGGGAGTGACCTACGAAGCAGATTTGCATATCAAAAAATTGAAAATGCATCTTGAATTCCTCTAGCGAAAAAAGGTAACGCCACTGTTCAGGGTTTTGCGGCGAAGCATGTACTAATAGTATATTATCAACCTTTTCAGTAAGTTTCATTTTGTACAATTTATTCCGGTTGCTTTTGCTAATATTCTTCTGGGTCCAACGGATCGCTTCTGCGGCAACCGGGTTGAACGTTGAAACATCTGTTTTGTCAATGGTCGCCCAATCGTGATTCCCTGCAACCATAATCTTGGCTTCGCGCATACATATGGTGATGCATTCATTTGGGTTCGCCCCATAACCCACCAGATCACCGAGACAAAAAATCCTTTTAATCCGTCTCCTCTTAATATCCTTTATAACGGCCTGCAGTGCTTCTAAGTTTGAGTGAATATCACTTATTATTGCTGCTTTCATAATTATTTTTCACTGCATCAAGAACACCATTTATGAATTTACCTGAATCACTTCCTCCGTATTTCTTGCCAATTTCAATAGCTTCATTAATTGATACCTGAACTGGAATATCGTCAAAATAAATAATCTCACACGTGCCAAGGCGAAGAATTGCCTTATCGATTACTGAGACTCTGTCATATGGCCAATTCTTTAAAACTCTTATAATGTTGTCATCTATATTCCGTAAATTCTTAAGTGTCTTGTCAACCAATTTTCTGCAAAATTCCTTATCGCCGTTCGAATATTTTTTCCCGTCCAATATTGCTGATAGGATACCAGGCATGTTAGCATCTCCTTCTGCATGGCGATAGAGAACTTTCAAAGCAAGCTCGCGCGCTAATCTCCGACCCATCTACTCTGTCCAATCATAAGGTTCCATCTTTCCACCATATCACCATATTTTAATGATCTACACCTTCATCTTCTAACGTGATTTCATTTGTTCATAGAGATCCACAAGTTCCAAACCGGTTATTGCTGCATCCCAACCTTTATTACCCATCTTCGTTCCTGCACGTTCAACTGCTTGGTCTGTAGTGTCAGCAGTTATGATACCGTAGGCAAGTGGTATCCCCTTCTCTAAATTCAACGCAGCAATACCTTTTGTCACCTCAGTTGCGATATAATCAAAATGGGGTGTATCTCCTCTTATGACAGCACCGAGGCAGATAATACAATCGTACTTCATATTCCTTACGTTGCGCGCAACACCAGGGATCTCAAAACTACCTGGTGTCCAGTAGACCACGATGTCTCGATCATTGACTCCATGTCTTTTTAAACAGTCAACCGCGCCGTCGAGCATTTTTTTCGATACAAATTCATTGAAACGAGAAATAACTATAGCAAATTTCTTCCCTTTACCTATTAAGTTTCCTTTGATCTCCTTCATATATTTTTCCTCCCTGTCTTTCTTTTTTTCCTCGATCTAGGTTTTTTTTTCCTTATGTCTCTTTTTCTATCAAAAGAACATTGGACATCATCAAATAATGATTCAGGTATTAAATGACCAAGTTTTTCTCTCTTTGTCTTCAAATAGCAAATATTGCGTTTGTGAGGCTTAAAGATTGGTACCTGCTCTGTCACCTTCAATCCATAACCCTCTAAACCGATTATCTTCTTGGGATTGTTCGTCAGTAATCTCACTGATGATAAACCCAGATCCGCCAAAATCTGAGCACCAATTCCATAGTCCCTTAGATCTGCAGGAAAACCCAAAGCGAGATTTGCTTCAACAGTATCGAGTCCTTTATCCTGTAGTTTATAGGCTTTCAGTTTATTTACCAAACCGATGCCTCGTCCTTCCTGCCTCATGTAAAGAAAAACACCTCTCTTGTTCTGAGCAATGAATTTAAGTGCCGTTTCCATTTGATCCCCGCAATCACATCTTAATGAATGGAATACATCTCCGGTAAGACATTGGGAATGGACTCTGACCAGTATATTCTTCCCATCGCTGATATCACCAAGGGTCAGAGCAATATGATGATCTCTCGTGACGGTATCTTCGTATAAGATTAACCGAAATTCGGCATATTTTGTCGGTAAATTGGTCTCAAGAATACGTTCCACTAATTTTTCCTTTTTACGACGATATTCTATTAGATCTTTAATGGTAATAATTCTTAAATGAAATCGCTCAGCAATCCTTTTTAATTCTGGTAGGCGGGCCATCCTACCATTAGAATCCATAATTTCGCACAAGACTCCGGCCGGATAATAACCTGCAAGCCTTGCCAAATCAACAGTAGCCTCAGTATGACCTGCTCTGCGCAAAACACCACCGTTTACAGCCCTCAATGGAAATACATGACCGGGGCGAGCAAGATCCGTTGGTTTTGTCTTCTTGTCAATCAATGCTTTTACTGTTCTTGCCCTATCAAAAGCTGAAATACCCGTTGTCGTACCCTTTTTTGCATCAACGCTTACAGTAAAGGGCGTTCCATGTAGTGCTGTATTGTCATGAACCATGATCGGGATATCCAATTCGATGAGCCGTTCCTGGGTAAGTGGCACACAGATAAGACCCCTTCCATGTTTTGCCATAAAATTGATTAATTTCGGGGTAATATTCTCTGCAGGAGCTATGAAATCACCCTCATTCTCGCGGCCTTCATCGTCAACAACGATTACTGGCTTACCCTTTCTGACATCCTCTAAACCTTGTTCAATCGTCGACATCATAAACAATATTCTATTAAAAATCAAAGAAAAGTCAATAGTCCTACAGTCTGACTCCTCTCCACTTTTTTCATCTATATTCATCAATTATCCCATCCCTTGATGGGAGGGGATAAAGGAGTCAGTCCTACGGTTTCCTATGCGATCTTCGCTCAAAATTCTGATTCGACCACAAAGGCAAGATCGTATCTTTCACTGAAAAATAGGCAATTTCCTATTACATAAATGCCATATGTTGACTATTTCTGCTCCCTATATATAATTTGACATGAAAATAATGGTCACTGGTGGTTGTGGGTTCATCGGTTCACATATCGTTGATGCTTATATAAAAATGGGCCATAGCGTTGTAATCGTTGATAATCTATCAACGGGAGACATCAGCAATCTAAATCCAAAGGCAAAATTCTACGAAGAAGATATCTGTAATAGAGATATTGAAGGAATATTCAAGCATGAAAAACCTGAAATCATAAATCACCATGCTGCACAGATTAATGTAAGAATATCTGTAGACGATCCGTTGCTCGATGCAGAGACCAATATTATGGGTTCATTAAATCTTCTAAATCTAGCCAAAAGATATAAAATAAGAAAATTTATTTTCGCCTCAAGCGGTGGCGCAGTGTATGGCGAGCCAGACCGCCTCCCCATCACTGAAGATTTTCCGATTAACCCTTCTTCGCCTTATGGTATTTCTAAGGCCGCTGTTGAGAAATACCTTTCGATATTTGCTGAGCTTTATGGTATTGATTCCATAATACTCCGATATAGCAACGTGTATGGACCTCGCCAAATTAGCAAGAGCGAAGCTGGTGTAATCTCGATATTTATTAACCAAATACTCAACAATAGAAAGTGTACGGTTTTTGGTGATGGTACTCAAACAAGAGATTATGTATATGTCGGTGATATCGTCGAGGCGAACCGTATGGCTTTAAAATGCAGTACAAACATTCTAAATATTGGAACAGGCATAGAGACGAGCGTCAATGGCTTAATCAACATTCTTTCTGATGTCACGGAGAAAGAAGTGGTTCATGAACATGGCACACCTCGACCCGGTGAAGTACATAGAAATGTCCTCAATGTTTCAAAGGCCTCATCAATGTTAAAATGGGTGCCAAAAACCGATTTGAGACAGGGTATAAAAACTACATTTGATTTCTTTTCCCGACAGGATGCAGCCGCAAAAAAAATATCTTAATCCTGAGGTCCTCGCTCGGCTTTCCAGGCTGGATCTCAAGGCAAAATTAGTAGTTGAAGGATTCATGAGTGGTTTGCACTCAAGTCCCTACAAAGGATTTTCCCAAGAATTTGCAGATTATCGTCAATATATGCCCGGCGATGAACCAAAGAGAATTGACTGGAGGGTCTTTGGCCGCAGCGACCGATTCTACATCAAAGAATACCAAGAAGAAACAAACCTACGCGCATATATTCTGCTGGACAAGAGTGGATCAATGGGCTATGGTAAGAAAATAACCAAATTGGAATATGCGAAATATCTAAGCGCCAGCCTTGCATATATGCTCTTTAAACAAAAAGATAGCATAGGTATCGCTTTTTTTGATACTGTAATTCGAGAAATAATTCCGCCTTCTTCAAAAAGAATTAATTTTATGCAGATCTTAAAGAATATTGATAAAGCAATTCCACATGGAGAAACATCTCTCTCTAACATTCTTTTTCAGTTGGCACAGAAGATGAAAAGACGTGGACTAGTAATTCTTCTTTCTGACCTCTTAGACGAACCGGAGAATGTTATAAAATCGTTGCGATCATTCAAATGCCGGAAGCACGAGATTTTAGTTTTTCATATTCTTGATATAGATGAATATAAGTTCCCTTTTGCGAAGTCTGCTATATTTCACGATCTTGAAGATGATTCTGAAATAACAGTACAACCAAATATCATTCGCGAATCTTATCAAAAAAAATTTGAAAAACTTCTCAAATTTTACCAATACAAATTACTTGAATCACACATAGATTACGAACTTATCTATACCCATATACCATATGATAGGGCGCTGTTTTCTTATCTGCAAAAACGACGGAAGCTGCTGTGACATTTTTGCAACCACTGTTTCTCTTAGGGATTATACTTATCGTTGTACCAATCATAATTCATCTTTGGTTTCAAAAAAAATTAGAGAAAATCCCTTTTTCGACTATAAAATTCTTGAAAAAATCAGAAGCGAAAAGATTTGGGTGGCTAAAATTTCGTGAAATATTAGTTTTGGCATTACGCTGTCTATTCATTACCTTTCTTTTTCTTAGTCTTGCAAAACCTCTGCTTAAGGGAAAATTATTGGGGACAGGGCATTTGGCATCTGTATACCTAATAGTTGATAATTCTTATAGTATGACATATGGAGATAATTTCAAATTGATGAAGAAGATGATCCTTAAACTGCTTTCATCCTACTCGTCGAAATCAGAATTTATCGTTCTATCTTTATGTCACGCAGAGCATGATGATCATGCTACGGGAATTTCATGGATTTCCAAAAAATCTGCAATAGAAATCATCAATAGTATAAAACTATCTTACAAAAGTGGTAATATCAAAACTGCTGCTTTATCCAATTTATCTGACAGAAAACCTCGCTATGGCACACAATATGTCTATATCGGCGATGGGCAGGCACACAATTTCAAGGATTTCCCTGAAGAGTTAACAAAACAAAATAATTTTTATTGGCTGAGAATACCTGCTGGCAGTAATAGAGGAATAACCAAGGTAGAACTGAAAGATCCCATTGCTATCCCATTGGATAATTATAGTCTGAAGGTGCAAATCACCAATTTCTCGGAACATCGATGGGTTGGCAGAACTACTCTGAGGGCAAATGATTACTATTTCGAAAAAGACTGTGAAATTCAGCCGAATCATAAACAAGAAGTAGAATTCCTCATACCAACAACTGTACAGCATGGCAGCATATCGCTCTACGATGATAGTCTCATTGTAGACAATGCATACTATTTCTCAAAGTCACTGCCGCAACGATTGAAAGTTTTGATCGTCGGCAGTGATAGATACCTCTGTTCAGCATTAAGTCCAAGTGATGATGCAAGCTCACCTCTTTCTATTGAGACCCGTGAAAACCTGAGCGCAGTCGATCTTCGAAGATTCAATGTTATAATACTCAACGGTATACATGAAGTTCGAGAAAGTGATAGAATAAAACTCAATAATTTTATCCTTCAGGCTAACAGAAGTGTTATCTGTTTTCTAGGTGCTGAAGTAGGAAAAAACCTCAAAGATTTCGTTAGTCAATGTTGTAGTATAGAAAAAAAAATATCACCAAAAGGTTATGTAACGTTAGATTGGGTCGATTATGAACATCCAATTTTCAGTATTTTCTTTGGCGGTACTGTACTCAAGAATATTAAGTTTTATCATTTTCAAGAACTGAAAACACAGGGAGGTATTATTGCCAAATTAACTGGTGAATATCCGCTCATTATCACCAATAATAATCTCGCGGTTGTCGCCACGCAGTTTACGCCCCACGCCACAGACATCGTATATAAAACTGCGTTTGTGCCCCTACTGTTCAGACTGATTATCAGCACCACTTATAATAAATTTGACAAAGAATATTACGTTGGACAAAAAATAGATATCTTTGAGCAAATTAAAGCACCAACCGGTGAATATTTAACAAAAGGAAAAGAATTTATTTATCCGGGATTTTATACCGTGGATAATGAAACAATAGGCGTCAATGTTGATCCTGAAGAAGGTAATTTAAAAATATTAGGAGAAGAAGCCGCTAATGTATTAAATGTACACAGAATTAATTTAGACAAAGATTTAAACAAAGGTGATCTCTCTACGATATTTCTTTATCTTGCACTTTTTGCGCTGTTTTTGGAGTTGACCCTGCTCTTAATAGCATAGCGAATACCGTTTCAAATCGCCCGTATCTTACTTTCATATCGATGAAACCCAACATGCCATTAGATGCTCTTCATTATGTGCGTTGAGAACAGAACATTCAAGATTTGAAAAAGGACGCAAGCGTAATGAATCTAAATCGCTTATATGATAGGAAACAGCTTTTTCTTACAGGCAGTACTACCGGAACGTAAGCCCTATTATTCCATTATGTGTCTTGTATGGTAATAGGTTAAAATCGTAGTGCAAGTAGAAAAACCCCAATCTCAGAGTAAAACCAGCAAACACGCGATAATTATTCTGGGCACGGATATTAACATTGACCGGTACACTGACTGTATATGGCACGCCAGATATCGAATCAGGAATATCATATTCAAAATCATAACGGAAATCAACGCTTGTCCACTCGAGACCTGCGCCCACTGTTGGCTCAAATACTACGATGCGCTTTGAAACTAAGACCTGAAGATTCCCCGTCTTACTGCTTACTATGTTCTGATCGAGATTGTCTTTGATACTGAAATTTTGAAAAGCACCACCAATGGCAATTGCTACTGGAATGGGCTTAAAGAATGGCATGCGGGTTAACTCCCACTTCGCACCTATCCCTAAGAATTTGATCTTCGATTGTTCGAATGTAAATGGAATATACCGAATAGCTATCTCTGAACCCATAATAAGACCAACATTAAGCTGAGGCATTACCAAAGGGACTGCAGGAAGATCAAAACCACCGGGCACAAAAGTTGGTATGCCGACAGCCCCGGTAGATTGTGTAGGAACATAAGTCGAATCTTCAGGACCAAAGATCGTACTCATATTATCAAGTGGAACATCGTAGTATTCTAATCCACCGGTACCAAGTGAACATGCCAATGCTGTATCACTAAAATATTTTGCGTGACCCGGAATATGAATAAGCATGACGCGTACACCAAGATCAAAACCGAGTAAGTCATGACTATATGCAGAATGGAATAATCCTGTAGAAATGCCCGTTCCAAAAGCTGTTATCAAGGGTTGGGTGTAGCCTTCAAGTAACCCCTCGCTGACTTGTTTTATCCTCTCTGCCAGCGCTTCTTCTTGCTGTGCCCAAAGGAATGAGCAAACGATCATTGTACACAAAAATATATTAAGTAATTTCATGGAGAAATTATAGTCACAGAAGATGGTATGTCAACATGTTGATTTGCATTAAGTGTTTTTTTTAAAAAGTCGTTGTTTTGCGTAAAAGGAAAGAAGGCTAGATGAATTTGGATATCAGAATATCAGGTCACCAAGAAGAAGGAAACCAGGGCATCAGAACATCAGGTTCTAATCCTTTACTGATTTTCTGTTATCCTGATGTCCATAACCTGATAACCTGTTACGCTAATAACCACAAAACGATTAACTGATCTCTATGTTACTTCGGAAAACCTTTCTTTCTAACTCTATTCCTGCTGAAGTGATGCGTCTCACTCTTGATTTTTGCATAAAAACTGATATAATAGCCCATGTCGATATTGATCATGAAATTTGGTGGCACATCACTCGCTACCCCTCAACTAATAATGAAGGCGGCAAAAAAAGTTCTGCACATGAGTAAAAAGAATAACGTGGTTGTTGTTGTTTCAGCAATGGCGAGAACCACTGATAAACTCTTCTCGATGGCCAAGGAAATCTCATCAGTACCCAAGGCACGCGAGACTGATATGCTTCTGACAGCAGGTGAGCGAATTTCTGTGGCACTATTATCTATGGCACTTCAAAAATTTAATCTAAAAGCAATATCCTATACTGGTTCCCAGGTGGGCATTATAACCGACACCACGCACACTGATGCGAGAATATTAGATATCAGATGTGACAGACTGAAATCCGCATTGGCTGAGCATAAAATTCCTGTTGTTTGCGGTTTTCAAGGCGTCAGCTTAGAAAAAGAAATAACAACGTTGGGGCGAGGTGGTTCTGACACAACAGCATTGGCATTAAGTGCCGTACTCAATGCGCAAAAATGTATGATCTATACAGACGTTGACGGAGTATATACTGAAGATCCCACTAAGTTTGTCAATGTAAAGAAGATAAAGGAAATATCATATGATGAAATGTTGGAATTATCGAGTCGGGGCGCTCAGGTCCTGCATCCCCGTGCATCAAGCATTGCGGCGCGGTATAATATTCCTGTAGAAATACGAAATACTTTCAATAATAAAGCAGGGACTCTTATCACCAGTCTCGGAGATATAGAGAGGCCAAAACCAAAGGCGATAACACATAGCGAAGATCTCTACCTCGTGACCTTAATTCAGGTCCCGAAACGCCCTCACTATCTTTCACAAATCGTGACTGAATTGACAAACAGCGGTATTCATCTAAAATTCTTTTTCCATGGCATATCCGATGCCAAAAAATTCGATCTTTCGTTTATTACCCCGCTCGATGAAAGAAAAGAGGTAAAGACTCTACTTACAAAAATTATGAAAAGACTCAGTGCAACCAGCATCAAGGAGTATGTTGATATATGTTCTGTCAGCGTAATTGGCAGTGGTATTGGTTCGGATAACAAAGTGCTCGCCGATATTTTCAATTGCCTTTCAAAAATACACATCGAAGCGATTACAACGTCGGAATTATCAGTTAATATTTTTCTTCGGAAACAGTATCTACACAGATCAATAAATGCGTTGTTAAAAAAATTTCATTTAAAAACGAAGTAACGAATATTTCGAATTACTACAAATTACTCGAATTAAAATAATATTCGCGCCATTCGTTTGCATTCGTGTCATTCGGAGTCAATCATCAGATTGACTCCGAGCCCAAATTGATTCACTGTATATTCCACACCCATATTGTTTCCAAATAACCAATTACCTTCAAAAAGAACAGCAAATCGATCACCTAACACAAAACCAACACCATATCCGTACTGAAAGATGTGTCGCGGTTCTCGTTCTGAATGCTCTTGGCGATCCTTCATATGTAACGAATAAATGATCTTAGGTGCGAAAAAAAAACCGATATTCTTACTGAAATCTTTGCTTAAGAGAAGAGTCGGATAAAAATCGAAAACATAATCGGTGATTTTGCCAACTCTCGTACCTTTCATATAACCAAAGCCAAGCTTGAAGGCTGTATTGATGTAATTATCAATAAATTGATACTTTCCTGAAACAACGCCACACGTTGGTGATGAATATTTAATTTCTAGCTCCGCATTCCTCAATATGCCTAGCCGCGCAAAAATATCAAATCTCCTCGTGTCATAACTTGCTGAATCCGGGGTATCTGTATAAATAGTATAGTTATCTACTGCGAAACCAAGACTGTATTCCCCACGATCGTATGCCGTCGCCATATCATACGTGCAATAAGATTGCGACCACACATCAGGAAAATCTTGAGCAGATAGAAATATAGAGATTAAGAACAATACATGTTTTTTCATGATTAATAGTATATGATGAATCACCGTACTGTCAACAGATGACGGTCGGCGTCAAAAACTGCGCAATACGCGCGACGCTCTTCGCCCTACGCCTTTTAATGCGCTCCTTCTTTCTTCAACACAGTGAGTACTGTTTTTAAAAATATTTTCAAATCAAGTCTTAAAGACATATTATTAATATACTGAAGATCGTATTCCAATTTTCTTTTTACGTCATCAACGCATCTATCATAGGCGTGTTTCACTTGCGCCAAGCCGGTTATTCCTGGGTGGACATTTAACCTCAAGGCATAAAACGGTACTTCTTTCTTTAGATGCGCTACAAAGGCAGGCCTTTCAGGTCTCGGTCCTACAAAACTCATATCTCCCTTTAGCACGTTAAATAACTGAGGTAATTCATCGAGTCTCAAGGGTCTTAAAATTCTCCCCAGTCGCGTAATCCTCCTATCATTCTTCATTGCCCAAACAGGACCAGTATGCTTTTCAGCATCACTAATCATTGATCGGAACTTATATAATAAAAACTTACGACCGCGAAACCCTAATCTTCTTTGACTATAAAGAATTGGGCCATGAGTATCAAGTTTAATAAAAAATGAGATCAGCAAGAAAAGAGGAAAAAGTATGCAAAGCGAAATCAAGACTATTACTATATCCATCACTCTCTTCAGAAATCGATCCCAAGCTGAAAGCGGGTGGAAAATAATTTTCAAAAAAGGAGAATCGGATATCTTCTGAACAAGAAAATATGGAGAGAGAAGTGGGTAAAGCTTCGGAGCGATAAAGATTTCGAATTTGGTATCGGCAAATTTTGATATTAAACTCAAAATACTCTTTGTATGTTGACCATTACTTTCAATAATAATGCCCTCAATTCCATTATGGTTTAATAAATCTTCAGGTATTGACGGATTTAGTCTATCGAGTTTGATTTTCTTTACAACGTTAAAGTGATTATAGTCATCAATCGCATCACCATTTTTAAAGATGAGTACTTTCTCTCGTGGTGTCTTGATATACTCACCAACCAACCCACGCCAAAGAAATCGCCAGACAAGTATGGATGAAAGCATTATTATATACGAAGCTACAAAACCATCCGCTTTTATAAAATCAATATTTACAATATATGCAAGACCTGCGATTATTACAAAACCAAAACATAGGGTTTTGAGCATTTTGTACAATTCATTCATTAACTGAATCTTGGCACGCGATTCATAAAGGTCAAAGCTCTGAAAAAGAAAAAGCCAAAAAGCAAGTGCAATAAAATTGCCAACCAGTGAGTGCCAACTAGTAACTGACGCATTTATTGCTGATGCCTTCCAGCTCGTAAAAAATATCACCGACAAAAGCAATGCGTCTCCAAGTACAGTAATAAACAGTTCAGTTTTGCGGGACATCCAACGTCTTAAATGTCTCTAACAACCTCCTTGAATGTTGATGATTTTTCTTGAATCAAATACCTGGCGTGCATATATGAATGATTATTTTTTCTTCTTGTGAAGAACAGCGATTGCACCATCAGATTTTCTCTGTAAATAATATTAATCAAGGCTTCACCATTTATTGATATAAATAATCTATATTTGCTGGGCATCAAACATCTATTGCGTCTCTAAGGACCTCCTCAAGCATATAGTATTATAGCCACTATCTGATATTTGTCAAGGGGTAATGTTGAATCAGCAAGAGATATGGGAAATTCACTCTTTTCTCGTGAAATACTGAGGGTTATTGCAGTATAGTCCTTTCTCGCTATTTCTCGATCTATGCATATTTCTCAGTCAGATTGTTGACTTTCCATAATAATTTTTTATAATTGAATGTGCGTATAGATCTATTTTTGAAAAAAAGTCTAATATTCAAAAAACGGTCCGAAGCAAAGGTTATGTGCAGCAAGAATTTAGTGAAGATTAATGGAAAATACAGTAAACCTTCTAAAACAGTATCACCAGGTGATGTTATTGAAATAGAAACGCTCAAAGGTGTGAGGAAATACAAGGTTCTGAATATCCCGACAGGGAATATTACAAAAAATGAAACACATCTGTACTACGAGGAATGCTGATCATACGAATGAAAGCAGATGAATTGCTTAAATTCGAGGAATTCGCCAATCATTCGCGGAGTTAGTGATCTATGAAGATCGGCGTTACGCTTGGTGACCCAACAGGTATAGGTCCTGAGATAATACTAAAAGGTATATCCCAAATAAATAATAATAAAAATCTAGTAATATTCGGCAACAAGAATATTCTCAAAAAGACGGCTGGAGATCTTAGACTTCTGAAGAAATACCATAAAATTAAAAATGCTGTAGTGGATTGTGTGAACAACATAAAATTCCAATATGGGCGACCGACAAAAGCGACTGGACAGATCGCAATACAATCGATAGATAGTGCATTAAAAAATAATGTCGATATACTAATTACAGCGCCCATTGTGAAAGAGGTAATACGATATACTATCCCGGGTTTTAGTGGTCACACAGAGTACTTTGCAAAATTCTTCCGCATTAAAAAAATTGCGATGGTTGGATTATGGCGAACGAAAAGAATAATGCTGCTCACTACACACCTGCCTCTGCTCAATGTCTTCAGAGAAATCACCAAAGATCATGTATTACAGAAGATAATTTTGCTAGAGCAAGGTTTAAAGAAATATTTCGGTATCAATAAACCGTCGATCGGCGTGAGTGCTCTCAACCCACATTCATTTGAATTCAGTTTGGGTGAGGATGAAAAGATTAGAAAAGGAGTAGAAACAGCACAGAAAAATAATATCAATGTTACAGGTCCCTATCCAACCGATTCATTATTCAACCGTGATTTTGACGGATACTTAACGATGTATCATGACCAGGCAATGATTTATCTTAAATCAAAAAGCAATGGGTTAAATTTTACTTTGGGCTTACCAATAATCAGACTTTCGCCGTTATACGGAGCGGCATTGGATATTGCCGGTAAAAATGTGGCACATGTGTCAGGTTTTATCGCCGCTATCAATCGGGGCGTGAAAATATTCAAAAATGTGAGGAAACATGAAAAAAATAAATCCTGAAAAAAATATATTCCATAATAAATACAGACTTTTATTGTGTATTATGCTTCTGGGATCAATCTTCTGTGGTCGCAAAGATGACCTTCAGAAAGGTGTTGATGCTATCAAAAAAGGTGATTATGCAAAAGCCGTGAAATCATTGAACGTAACATTAAATACTGACTCCTTAAATTCTGAAGTCCATTATAACTTGAGCCTTGCTTATGGGCATCTCGATTCTGTACAAAAATCACTCCATCACTACAAGAAAATTTGCGACCTCGATTCACCCTTGAGAGATGATAATCAACTGAAGGAAATGTTGGCAATATTTCTAAATTTGGAACCCTTTACTTCAAGCCCCCTGCCTATGAAAAGGATGCATCAATTTAAGGGCGCCTTTAGCCCTGATTGTAAAAACGTATTAGTTGCAGCCGCAAAACGTGACAGGGCAGATATTTATCTACTTGAACTCGATGGTCGTGTTATCGAGAAGATAACTAAGAGCGGTATGAACACAGACCCGGCATTTTCTCCATCAGGTGATCAAATAGCATTTGTTTCTAATGTCGATGGAGATGATGAACTGTTTCTGTATAATATTCGGACTAAAGAGATTGAAAAACTTACAAATAACAAAGCACAGGACTTTGCGCCTTCTTTTTCTCCTGATGGCAAGGAGATAGTGTTCGTCTCTAATATGCATGATCCCTACAAATGGGAAATTTACAAACTCGATGTTGCAAACAAGAGGATCAAACGACTAACGAATAATAAATACTGGGATGGCTTTGCAAAATTCTCTGCTGATGGTCAATACATCGTTTTCTCCTCTAAACGTAACGGTACTGAAGATATATATATAATGAACAGCAATGGTGGTGGTGAAAGCGTGCTTTATGAAACTTCAGCCGACAATAATGACCCACAATTACTCGGAGATCTCCTGTATTTTAAAACAAATATTGATGGCGAATGGGAAATTTATCGCTATCATTTGAAAGATAAAAAGCTGCTGCGTCTTACTAACAATGATCGTCCTGATTGGAATCCGAGAGTTTCGATGGATGGAACCAAAATGTTGGTCGCCCGTAAAATGAAAAGATGGTGGAGTCTTTATTTCATGAATCTGCAAAGCCCAATATCTGCAGAAGTAATTGCGGCAAAAATAGAGGAGGATGAATTAGAAAATAAAAAATGAAGCTGAATTTTCTTTTTCACCTGCATTTAATTAACAAAATTCCTTTTTTTTCAGAGATTTTTTAGTTTTCTTTAGAAAATATCACAAAAAACTCTTGACAAACTGGAAATTATATATATAATTTCCACAATGGAAAAGGAGGTATTGATGAAAAAGCTTTTTGCTATTGCAATAGCTGTTTCAATGTTGAGTGGTCTGTATGGTCTCACGCTTGGACTCGGTGTTGCTTACGAAGACATCCTTGAAGATGTTCAAGAACCGTATTTTTGCGTAAAAGGTGATGTGCGCGTTCCTGTTCTTCCAATCGTTGACGTACGCGGTGGACTATTGAGCGTACCGCTTCCTTCCGGTGGGAAGGCAATCCATTTCGGCACCTTTGTGACTTCAGATTTAATGATCAAATTTCCAATGCCATCTTCGTTCCACCCTTATTTTGCTTTTGGTCTCTGGTTTAATCTGGGACTTGAAGATGCACCTGGCGATTATATGAATATCGGAGTCAAGGCTGGTCTTGGTGGTGAAATGGATTTTGGTGGTGTTGGCGGCTACTTAGAGGTTGGACTCAACAGATTTACCTATACTAAAGACGCCGATCCTTCAACTGCAATGCCACTCTATGCCCAAATCGGTTTGACATTTCCAGTAGGGTTATAAAAAGACTATTATAAAAAAGGCGGGCAAACGCCCGCCTTTTTTGTTACCCATTATTTTCATTGCGATCAATCAAAACTGTCATTGCGAGAAACCCTAAGTACATCGAAGGGCGACGAAACAATCTGAGGCGTAGCGAATCTACGTAATCTTTCTTTCATCACTGTAATCGACGCCATCAGCCATCCCGCACCTTTCAAGTCATACAAGGCTCTGTGATATGCGTCTTTTCAACTGACCAAGTGCTTTTCCAAAATGCTTAAGTCTTTTTTCTCTTAGTATTGCATCTTTTCGAGCCTTATATGCTTCATAGTAAACCAATTTCCACTTTACTCCAGTAGCATTATGCTCCTTGAATCTCCTTTTGAGATTATGTGTGAAACCAACGTATATTTCGTTACTGCTACACTTCTTTATTATATATACATAGTACACAGATAATCCTCCTGCATGAATCTCATATGACTTGAAAGGTGCGGGACGGAGAGAGAGGGATTTGAACCCCCGATCCCTTACGGGATACGCGATTTCGAGTCGCGCGCCTTCATCCACTCGGCCATCTCTCCAAAGGAGGGGAATTCTTCCCCCCTTTTCTCTAAAAAGTTTTTTTCCGCCACGAAGTGGCCATAACCGTCCCGCACTTTTGATACAAGTGCGTGGACCAAAACCGTTAATCCACCTCAAGTGGATTAACCTTTCCCGCTGCGTCTTTTGCAGCTTTCCGTTTCTTCTTAAAAAAATCTTTAAGCAAAGATGCAGCTTTATCTTTCAATATCCCTTCTGTAACTTTAATTTGATGATTCAGTTTTCCTTCATTTACAACATTAAGAACCGAACCGCACCCACCAAATTTCTCATCACGTGTGCCAAATATTACCCTCTTCACTCTTGCCAAAACAAGTGCACCTGCACACATAATGCAAGGTTCCACAGTTGTGTAAACCTCAACCTCTTCTAATCGCCACGAACTCAGTGCATTTGCCGCAGCAGTAATTGCTATCATCTCAGCATGGGCAGTCGGATCCTTTAACTGTTCAGTCTGATTATGTCCCCGCCCAATAATCTGATTTTTGTATACGGCAACTGCACCAATCGGCACCTCATCTTCTTTATATGCCTTCTGCGCTTCTTTAAGGGCTTCGCTCATAAAAAAAGTATCATCCACTTAATCCTCTTCTCCTCTCATAATTTCCCCAACCATTAAAGGCAATGTTAGAACAATTTCCTACCTCGGTCGCGACCCAGCACCTTTAAACCATCATTCTGCAATCACTCAATGGTTTCACGCACTAAGTGCAATCATCATTGGGTAGACACCTCATACGCCAATAAAGGTGCATGGGTGCTGAATTTTACAGTCGCATCACAACATGGATGCAAGTAAAATTCGCATGCGCCCGACGTGACTTGAACACGTAACCTGCGGATTCGTAGTCCGCCGCTCTATCCAATTGAGCTACGGGCGCTTCCTTAGTACGCACTAGGAAGTAGACACTAGGCAGTACTCTCAATTATATCAGATTTTTAAATGAAGTCAATCAGTTAACTAATAACTTAATGACATAATTACTCAATGACCAAA
>SMTZ1_10000652_pt1 | contig 33033 bp, 25 predicted proteins | sample DeeMarSWOR136_30_FD_25667 | JGI IMG/M metagenome (IMG submission 25667) | reverse complement strand
GGCTTGCTCAGGAGCCGGAACCGGCCGCTTTCTCCAGGGACTCTAGTTTCAGCTTTCGCCCACTCCTCTTCTTGGCCACCCTTCTGAAAGCACCCGGGATGGTAGCCAGCAGCGACTCCGAACGTTGGGCGACATCCCGGTAGAATCGGATGGCCCTCTCTTCAAGTTCCAGAGCTGAGGCCAGGGCATCCGCATAGCCGGCGTTCTTGGCAAGCGATGGCTCGATCTTATAGTCGCTCAGCGGTAGGCCCTCGAAGCAGAAACAGGCCTCCAGAGCGTCGCTGATGGTCTCCTGGTAGGTCCTCGTCACCCACACCTTGTTCTTCTGGCTGCCCTCTGCAAACCCCAGGAAGGTCGCTTTGTGCTCCGCAAACCGGGCGGCAAGCTCCTCGTAGAAGGCAGCCGAACGGTCCTCCAGCTGCTCCGAGAAGCTGATGATGGCGGACGCCGTGAGGTTCTGCTCTTCCATCCTAGAACCACCTCTGGATGACGACTTTGCTCTCCGTGAAAAAGCGCACGATCTCCTGGCCCTGGCCGTGCAGCGTTCCGAAAAAAGAGTCTCTCATCCCGCTAAACGGGAAGAACGCCATTGGTGCCGCGATGCCGACATTGATTCCGATGTTGCCGCACTCGACGCGATACTGGAATTCGCGGGCCCATTTGCCACTGGCCGTGAATATAGAAGCGGCGTTGCCGAAGGGGTTGCTGTGGATCATCTCGATCGCTTCATTCAGCGTTCTCGCCTTCATGACGCTGGCCACTGGCCCGAAGATCTCTTCACGACCTATCGTCATCTCCGGCGTGACGTCCTCAAAGACGCTGGGGCCGATGAAGCACGTGTCGGGCCAGTCGCCGATGATCTCCGGCGTCCTGCCATCCAGCGCTAGCTTCGCTCCTTCGGCGATGCCCTTCTCAATGTATCCCAGCACGCTCTCCTTCTTGGCCTGGTCACGCATGGGGCCCATTTGGATCGCTTCGTCGAGTCCATATCCAATCCTGATCTTGGAAGCCGCATCCACAAAGGCGTCCACTACTTGCTGATAGAATACCTTGTAGTCGCTGTCGCTGAGGCCCTCGCCAACGATCACCAGATTGGCACCGGACAGGCACCGCTGCCCGGTGTTGCCGAAGAAAGAGGTCATGCAAGCTGCTATCGTCCTCTGCAATTCCGCGTCTGGCATGACGAGAATGAAGTTCTTTGCACCACACTGGGCGATGACCGTCTTGCCGGTCTCTCCACACCTCGTGAAGATGACATCCCTGCCCACAGGGGTGGATCCAACGAAGCAAACGCCTTTGATGTCTGGGTGCTCCAGCATGCCAGAGACAACTGTCCTGCCGCCATTGACCACATTCCACACCCCCGGAGGAACCCCGGCCTCCTCCGCCAGTTCGGCGATCTTGATCTGACTGATTGGGTCTTCACTTGAAGGTTTGAGGACGATGCAGTTCCCAGTGGCGACAGCGTACGGCGCGAACCATAGGGGCACCATAAACGGGAAGTTGTACGGGCCGATGATCCCAAACACCCCTAGTGGCTGCCTGATGAGGTATTCGTCTATGCCCGCTGCGATGTCTTCCAAGTTGTATCCCAGCATCAGCGTTGGGATCCCGGTTGCGACTTCTACGTTCTCGATCCCACGCCTGGTCTCGCCCCTGGACTCATCGATGGTCTTGCCATGTTCCATCGTCTGAATCCTGCTCAGTTCCTCAAAGTTCTCTTCCATGAGTTCCTTCAGTCGAAACAGGCACCTTGCCCTTGCCAGGGGAGGAGTTCTTCTCCAGTCAGGAAAGGCCTCTTTGGCCGCCTCGACGGCCGCGTCAATCTCTTCTTTGGTGGAGATAGGGACCTTGGCAAGGACCTTACCGTTTGCGGGGTTCACGACGTCCTTCACCTCTCCTTCTGACGCGACCCATTCCCCATCCACATAGTTCTTCAGTTCAAGCACTTCCTTGATTGGTTCGTCGAGAATGGCCATCAAGTGTACGCTCCTTTCGATCCCTGGCTTGTGGTTGCCTGATGAGACGGGGACCACGCATAGCGGTCCGCAGCACATGGGCCAGAGTATATCGCAATAGGTCGCCAGGGTCAATCATGCCTATTCCATGCGCGGGTGTCGAAAGAGAATTCTCGGCTGTCGCGCTCAATGCAATCAAGCGTCTTTCTCGCGTGGTCGATACGTTGTCCTGTCGGTAAGACGAAGCAGAGGGGGCGGCGCCGGCGCAATCGTGAGTGCCTTCCGGGGGCACTTTGGCGCGTTTCTCAACAGCCTCATGTCGTGACTTGACAGATTGGCCAACTTGTGTAAGCTCTCATGGCCTGTCAGGCGCGATGGTGACCATTGGGTCCGATAGGGTGTGAGTCATGTCGTGGACAGGTGGCACGTGAAACGATGCTTCACGTGCCTTGGTCAATACGCGGGAATGCCCCAGCAGATGAGGCATATGTCAACGCGCCATACACAGGAGGATAGGCAAGTCTAATGAGGTTATTGGTAGCTTTGGGAGGGAACGCAATCAAGCAGGCTCACGAAAAGGGCACGCCAGAGGAGCAGTTCGCGAATTGCAGGATGACAACGAAGCGCTTGGCGGACATCGTCAGCAGGATGGATGGCCAAGACCGGTTGATCATTACGCATGGTAACGGGCCTCAGGCCGGCAACCTCTTGGTGCAGCAGGACCTGGGCAAGGAGGCAGTGCCAGCTCAAACCATGGACATCGTTGGAGCGATGACCCAGGGACAGATCGGCTATATGCTGCAGCAGACCCTGTTGAATTACCTGATGGACAAAGATCTAAAGTTGCCCGTTGCCGCGGTGGTGAATCAGGTGCTGGTGGACGAAAACGATCCAGAGTTCTTTGGCGATGCCGCCTCCAAGCCAGTCGGCAATTTCCTGACGGAGGAAGAGGCCAAGCGGGTGAAACAGGAGCACCCGGAATACATCGTCAAGAAAGTCAAGCCCAACGGTGAGCGGGTGTGGAGGAGGACGGTGCCCTCGCCCGATCCCATCGCCAACGTTGGAGCTGAAGGCATAAAGCGCATGGTGGATGCCGGGATCATTGTAATCGCCTCCGGAGGCGGCGGTATCCCCGTAGTCCACGATGAGGATGGGCACTACGTGGGCGTCGAAGCCGTGATTGACAAGGATCTCGCTGGTGAGCGCCTGGCAGAAGTCGTCAATGCCGATACCTTCTTGATCCTCACTGACGTGGAAAAGGCCAAGCTGAATTACGGCCAGCCGGACGAAGAAGAAGTCGGCCCCATAACGCTGTCCCAGGCGAAAAAGTACCTGGCTGAGGGACATTTCCTGGCCGGGAGCATGGGCCCCAAGGTAAAAGCTTGCATCCGGTTCCTGGAGTGGGGTGGGAACAGGGCCATCATCACGTCCCTGGACAAGGCCGTAGAGGCCCTTGACGGGAAGACCGGTACTCGAATCACCCACGACTGAGCGGCTGGTTTCTGCGTCCTCACAGGGTCACAGCAACATCGAATGGGTTTCGGCGCTGCAGCAGCCGCTGACACCGATATGTCTTGGCGAGAGGGCAAGGGAGATTGATGGCATGATCTTGCGATGTGCGAGCTGCCAAGCGACCTATCCAACTGACACCGGCGCATGGTGTTGTGAGTGCGGCGGTGTCTTCGAGCTGGAGGGAGCGCCTGCTTTCTCGCCACGACAGATCCGGTCGGACGTGCCGACTCTGTGGCGCTATCAGGCCATGCTGCCCGTCACCGAGATTGTGTCTCTGGGCGAGGGATTCACCCCGTTTGTGCCACTGCACATCAGCAATCTGCCCGTGCTCTGCAAGTTGGAGTTCTTGGCCCCCACGGGCTCGTTCAAGGACCGCGGTGCCGCGGTGCTCGTTAGCGCTCTGCGAATGATGGGCGTCACCGAGGTGGTGGAGGATTCCTCAGGCAACGCGGCCGCCAGCCTGGCTGCCTACTGCGCGCGAGCCGGCATCCACGCTCGCATCTTTGTCCCGGCGAGCGCCTCACCAGCCAAACTGGCCCAGATCGCTGTCTACGGTGCGGACGTGGTGCCGGTGGAGGGGCCGCGGGAGAATGCAGCGTTGGCGGCTCAGGAGGCAGCAGCGACGGACTATTATGCCAGTCACAACTACAGCCCCTTCTTTGTGCAGGGAACCAAGACCTTTGCCTATGAGGTGTGGGAGCACCTGGGTGGCCGTACTCCAGGCAACGTGATCTTGCCCCTCGGCAACGGCAGTTTGCTGCTGGGTGCCTATTCGGGGTTCATGGACTTGCACGCCGGGGGTCTCATCGACCGTGTGCCCCGGCTGTTTGGCGTCCAGTCACGGGCCTGTGCTCCCTTCTATGAGGCCTACCAGCGCGGGTTGGAGAATGCGCCTCCAGTCTCCCCTGGCGAAACCATCGCCGAGGGCATCCGCATCGCGCGACCTTCCCGAGGGCGGCAAGTGCTCCATGCCGTACGCAGCACGGACGGCGGCATTGTCGCCGTCAATGACGACGAGATCCGAGAGGCAAGGGCCACGCTCGCCCAGATGGGCCTCTTCGTAGAGCCCACATCAGCAACGGCTGTTGCTGCCGTGCACAAGCTGGAGAACGTCATCACGCCGGATGAGATCACGATCCTGGCTCTGACGGGCAGCGGTCTAAAAAGCCCAGCATAGGCAACCGGGCCGGCATTCGCTGCAGCGACAGCGGCGTAGCGACACTATCCAAAGCGAGCGAATTCCAACAGATCATCCAGTTGGCACGTGGCTAGGCCGATCACACGGTCAGCACCGCCATAGTACACGTACACCGTGCCGTCCACCACTGGATTGGCCGTGGTGAAGATGGCCATGGCCACGTCACCCTTCCGCTCCCATGGCTCCCTCGGCTCAAGGATGAAATCCTGCGGGCGGTGAATGACCTGGGACGGATCCTCCAGGTCCAGCAAAGCGGCGCCAAAGCGATAGGTGCGCGTATCATCGTAGGCGTGGTAGATGATCAACCAGCCGTGTTCTGTTTCAATGGGCACGCCGCCCGCGCCAATGGTCCTGCCATCCCAGTGTCCTGGCCGGGGTTCCATGAGCATCTGAAAGCTCCCCCAGCTTGCCAGGTCATCGCTGTAAGCCAGCCACATCGCTGGTGGAGGCCGGTGGAAGCTCACGTACCGCCCCCCGATCCTGCGCGGAAACAGTGCGTGATCCTTGTTCTTCTCGCCGGTCACGAGCGGGCCAATCCGTTGCCAGGTGATCAGGTTCCTGCTCTGTGCAAACATGGGCGTAATCCCCTGTGCGGAGTAGGCCGTGTAGGCCATGATGAACCGTCCCTCGTCAGCCAGATATGTGACGCGCGGATCTTCCACACCACGCTTCTCCAGATCGCTTTGCGGCCACAAGATCGGTTGTTGCAGGCGGTTGAAATCCACGCCGTCCGCGCTGACCGCATAGCCGATGCGACTCACATAGTCCACGCCCTGGGCGCGGTACAGCATGTGGAATAGGCCGTTGTGAAAGACAACAGCGCAGTTAAAGACGTTGAGCGCTTCCCATTCGTTGAACGGATTGGGCCTGAGGATGGGGCTCGCATGATGGCGCTGCAACTTCAACTGAGAGATTCCTTTCTGGTGGCTGTTCGGCAACAAGACCGATCGCGCCATCTGCCGGAGGACACACACCTCGCCCCGTTGGTGCCTGGGCACCCCGCCCTCGACTCAGCCGGAGCGTTTTGACTGCGCATCGCAAGAGCAGGTGTTCTCCGACGGCATACGTAACGGCAGCAACATGAGTATGTTGTTCTGCTCAAGGGCGTGGCCCGGGGTTGCCCGAGGGCGGGAGCAACGCCCTGACCATGATCCGGTACCGCCTGCCCCTTGCCGTTGCGCAGATCGCTAGCGTCCACCACCAAACAAGTTGCGCAGCCAGTCGACCACGCTGCGCAATAGCCTGCTGAGCCAGCTACCGCCCCCAGCCGCTGGCACGCCGGATTCAGGTGCAGCAGTCGGGGCAATGGTTGCTGTTGGCTCGGTTTTCTGCACTGCGATTCGTCCGATGGTGTATCTGCCCTTGTCCTCATGCAAGTCGACATTGGTCAGGTGGAAGTACCGCTGCTCATCGTCTGCCGGTAGAGACGGATTCACCAGGGCAATGCGTAATTCGTATTCCGCTGCGGGCACTGAGCTGGGAATGGGAATCGCTTGCTCGATTCCTACCGGCTGTGCTGTATACCACCTGGTTGTGGGCACGGCAGGTGAGAAGCTGTGCTCGAAGGCTTGCTCGCCAGTAGCGGGGTCAATGAACGCAATCAGTATGTCGTACGAGGCAGGAACGTCTTTCACGCCCTGCCGTTCGGGGCGCATCAACGGTGTTGTCCCCCTGTTTACCCAGTTGGTGGTGAGGAGGTAGTCTTGTCCTGCAGCGACTCGCTCAGGGGCCTCGAAACTCTGCAGGATGATGTGCGTACCCAGGTGGAGCGCTGCAAGCTCACGGGCCTCCTCCCATTTGGGGTCGGCGATGTCAAAGTAGGTATCCTGCAGGCACAGGTAGCTGGCGTGCTGGTCCAGAGCTGCCCTCACATAGTCGCCGGGTTTCATCAGGAACTCGAGGCTGTTGCCCGCTGGCTCGTAGCCTACTCTGGTGACGTTGTCGTACTGCTCGTAGAGCCAGCCCATATCGTAGCTGCCACCCAGTCCGTTGTATTTGAGCCATACACGCATGCCGTATCTGGACATGGCATAGTCAACCACTGCCTGGATGACGGTTCTTGAGTGTCCGTAGAGCCCGCTTCCAAGCTGCAGCACAACGGGCGTCTCCAGGAAGCCATGCGAGCGGCTGCCATCCTCCCACTGATGCTCCTCTTCCAGATAGATGTCTATGATCTGTTTGGCCGCATCTATGAACCGCTCATCTGTGTATCCGGCTTGCTCCCAAGCTTGCCGATCGGCTTGCGCAGCGCAGATGACCATCTCACCGTAGCAGCCGCCAGCCATCAGGTTGATGGCTTCCACTGTCGGATCACCATCGTAGCGCGCCGCCATCGCGTGTACGGCCCGCCGCAGCAGGCGCTGGTAGGTCTCGTTCCACGGAACAGGCGTTCCGCCTCGTGAGCCGACAAGCACCACCCCTGCTTCCCTTGCCCACTGCGGTGTTTGCCCCTCTGCTGTGTGCAACTCGATCCAGACACGCTTGCCCAGCAGACGGGCCTTGGCAATCTCGCCATCCAAAGGTTCCCAGTGAAAGGCGCCCGCCTGGGGTTCAATAGCTGACCAGCCACTGATGGAATCGCTGGAATCGTAGGCCCAGCTGACATATGGGTTTGACAGTACCTGACGGTCAAGCCAGTGGCACTGTCCCAGGCCCTGTCCCGCATTCAGCACGATGTCCCGGGCCAGGTTGGGATCGATACGAAACGGAGCCAGTGGGCTCTCGGCAGCCACAGTGCCTGCCAAAGGTGCGGAAGATAGGACAAGAATAAGGACCGTGAGCACTGTGGCACCCAGACGGGTGGGGACTGCGCAGGTTGTGCAGGGATGGCGGCCATGACTGTGGCCAAGTGGTCTCATGAGTAGCCTCGCGAGTGGGTGGTAGGTAGTTGCTGACGCTGAGCCTGGGCTATCTGGCTCCCCGGCCAGAGAGTACGACCGGAATGGTCTTGAGCAGAATCCTGAGGTCCAAGAGGAAAGAGCGCTGGTCGATATACTCGAGGTCGACCTTCACAATCTCTCTGAAGGTCAGATTGCTTCTGCCGTGGATCTGAGCAAGGCCGGTCAGCCCGGGTGGAACCTCCAGGCGGCGGAAATGCCATGGCTTGTACACTTCTACCTCATAGGGCATCGAAGGCCTCGGTCCCACAAGGCTCATGTCCCCCGCGAGCACGTTGAATAGCTGCGGCAGTTCGTCCAGGCTGGCCTTGCGCAGGAATCTGCCGACGGGAGTCACGCGCTTGTCATTGGCGGGTTTGAACACCCCTTCCCATTTGGCCGCTGGGTTGGGTTCGCCATTGATATAGTCCCGAGCAAAGCGCTCATCTGTAGTACGGTCCGGATTGTCGTACATGGAGCGAAACTTGTAGAAGAGAAAAACCCTCCCGCCTTGACCTACTCTCTCTTGAACCAGGACAGCTGGACCATTCGATGTGGCCTTGATCACCACGGCGATGACCAGCATCATGGGTGAAAGCAGTGCCACCAAGAGTGCACTGCCAATGACGTCGAACAGCCTCTTTGCCACTGCGTACCGCTCTCTGCTGCGCGTCGCCTGCGGTTGAGCCAGGCTCATGAGGTACAAGGTTCTGAAGCGGTCGCTCTCTGGCTGCACCAGTGAAGGGGTGTCATTCGTAGTTGTGACCACTCTGGCTCCGTTGTCTCTGACCCGTCACACGATAGGCGCCATTATAACACATACCAGGCAAACTCAAAAGAGCGCCATCACGGGCCAGTTCGCGGGTGCACGCTATCTTTGGGGCATGGCGGTTTATTCACCCTTGCCCCACGGTATTCAATTCGCAGTGCGCAGGCTTGGCGTGCGTGGGGAGAGGCCGCGCAGCGTCTCCCGTGCCGTCAAGCGGCATGAACGATCAAGCGGGACGAACTGCCGCTCCTGGTGGTTGCCTCTAACCTGACGTAGGCCCCCAATTCGCAGAGCTGTTGACCAGCACCTGCGCCCTCAGTATAATCACGCCCAGCCATTGGTCTACGAAAGGCGGTCGTGCCTTTGAGCCGAAGATCGTTACTGCTAGATCTGTCCGTTGTACTCATACTGCTGGTACTCTTGGTCGTTTTCTTCTGGGCTGTGGTGCTGGGGGGCAAAACCCTTCTCCCGCTCGATAACCTTTTCGCTTTCCAGCCTTGGCAGTCTTTTGGCAACCGCTTCGCTATCGACATTCCTCACAACGAGCTGCTCAGCGACCTAATCCTGGAGAACTATGCCTGGAAACGTCTCATTGTCGACGCTCTCAAGAGCAAGCAGCTTCCCTTGTGGAACCCGTACATCCTTGCCGGGCAGCCATTTCTCGCCGCGGGGCAGCACTCCGCCCTGTATCCCTTGAGCCTTGTCTTCTACGTGCTGCCGCTGGTCAGAGCCTACGGCTGGTTCACCGTTCTGCAACTGCTGCTGGCTGGCGTGTTCATGTATGTCTATGCTCGCACCATCCGCTTGGAGCGGGTGGGCAGTCTCGTTGCCTCCATTGCTTTTGTCTTCAGCGGCTTTATGATTGTCAGCGTCGTGCATCCGATGATCATTGCCGCTGCTTCCTGGCTCCCTCTCTTGCTCGCTCTTGTTGAGCGCCTGATCCGCACACAGGAAGAGCAGGTGCCTGACCAGAAACCCCGGCCCGTATCCTACATACCTTGGATTGTTGTCGGGGCCATCGCGCTGGGCGTGCAGTTCCTGGCAGGACATGTGGAGGTTGCCTACTATGTGATACTGGTAACGGCCTTCTATGCTGCCTGTCGCCTGGGTGCGTACTGGTGGACGACGCGCAGCTGGGTGCAGACGGGCAAGCTGGGCCTTGCCGTGGCGTTGTTGATTGGCCTGGGCATTGCTTTGGCCGCCATCCAGCTGATCCCTCTGTACGAAGTGGTGACGCAGAACTTTCGGCAGGACTCGGCCACCTATCGTCAGATCATTGGCTGGGCATATCCCTTCCGGCGCCTGATCGCCTTTCTAGTGCCGGACTTTTTCGGCAATCCAACGCACCACAGCTACGTTGATGTCTTCAGCAGGCAGACTGTGACTGCGCTGCGCAACGCCGGCGGTGAGCCAATCTCCGCCATTTACTGGTCTCCGAAGAACTATGTAGAAGGGGGGAGCTACGTAGGCATATTGCCCCTTTTGTTGGCCCTGATCGCGGTATGCAGAGGGCGAAACCGGTATGTGTGGATCTTCATCGTTCTCGCTGCTGTGTCTCTGGCGTTCGCCTTTGGCACACCCCTTTACGCGGTGCTCTACTATCTCCTGCCAGGCATCAAGCAATTGCACTCGCCGTTCCGCTGGGTCTTCCCCTATACGCTCAGCGTCTCGGTCCTGGCCGGTATTGGGGCATCGTGGCTGGCCAAGGCCGTGTCGCCCCCGAAGGGGCGTTTCGTTCGCTTGCTCGGTGGCCTGTGCCTCGGCGCCGGGCTCCTCGGTCTGTGCGCGTTGGTGGTCAGCCTGCGTTTCCCCCAGGCAGTGTCATCGTTGGCTGATCAGCTAGTGCTTTCCCTCGCTTTGGCCTCAGAGGCCTTTGCGGATGGGCGAGCCTTTTACTCCTACCAGTTTCGCAACTTTGTGATCTTCTTCCTGTCCCTATGCGGCGCTGGTCTGGCCTTGGTGTTGAGTACCACGCGATTGCGGCTCGGCAGAGTGCCGCTCTGGCAGGTCCTAGCGATCGCCGTCATCGTCGCCGAGCTGTTCGTCATCGGGATGGGGTTCAACCCCGCAGCAGACCCGGCGATTCTGGACTTTGAGCCGCCGGTCGTGTCCTTCCTGCGCCAGGATCCCGGTCTGTGGCGCTTTACGACCCTTGTTGTTTCTGACGAAAAGACTTTCAATGCCAATGTAGGCATGTTCTACGATCTGGCGGATGTGCGGGGTTATGACTCGATCATCACTCAGCAGTATGTAGACTATATGCGGCTCATCGAGCCACAGGGCGAGTTGCTGTACAACCGCATCGCGCCGCTGAAGCATCCCAGTTCTCTCGACTCCCCGTTGCTGGATCTACTGAATGTCAAGTATGTGTTGACCACGCAGGCCCTTCAGAACCCCAACTACAGCCTGGTTTATGACGAGGAGTTGCGGGTCTATCGCAACGAGGATTACCTCCCCCGTGCCTTTGTGGTGTTCGATGCACAGGTCATCCCCGATCCCGCCAGCCGAGCGGACGCCTTGCGCACGTTGAATCCGCGTCAGGGAGTCATCCTGGAGCAGATGCCGCAAGGAGCGTTGCCAGAGCCCGGGACCAGCGGATGGCAGCCGGCCCGCGTCACCAGCTATGAGCCGAACGAGCTATTCATTGAGGTTGACCTTCCCACCGCGGGCTATCTGGTGCTGGCCGATAACTACTTCCCCGGCTGGAGGGCCTACGATACCCGGCCGAACCTGGAAGAGCAGGAGATTCCGATCTACCGGGCCAACGGCACCTTCCGTGCGGTGTTGCTGCAGCCCGGCCAACACTCCGTGCGCTTCAAGTACACTCCACTCTCAATCAAGTTGGGCCTGTTCGTCAGTTTCACGGCTGGTGTGAGCCTGCTGCTGGTTCTCGGCTACTGGTTCTGGCGTCGCTTCTATCGTGAGGACATCAGCGAGTCGTCCGTGCACCGCGTGGCCAAGAATGCCCTCACGCCGATGGTTCTGTCATTGGTGAATCGCGTCATAGACATGGCCTTTGCCATGCTCACCCTGCGCATCCTGACACCCGTTGGTGCAGGACGTCAGGGATTCGCGATCAACTTCATTGGCTACTTCGAGACGGCGGTCCTGTTCGGTCTGGGTACGTGGATCACCCGCGAGATTGCCAAGAACCGCGACCAGGCCAATCGCTACTGGAGCAACAGTGTGGTCCTGCGCCTCCTGCTGTGGCTGGCTTCTCTGCCACTGATGGCGACAGTGATCTACGCCTATGTGCGTTTCTCCGGTCTGACCAGAGACACCATGCTCGCCATTGTCTTCTTCGCTGCTGCACTGATCCCAGAATTGGTGTCCGACTCGTTCACAGCCGTCTTTTACGCCAACGAGAAGATGGAGTATCCGGCCGCCATCTCGTCTTTGACGACCATCCTGCGTGTTGCCTCTGGCACCATCGTCCTGTTGCTGGGCTACGGTTTTGTCGGTCTGGCCGCGACGTCGCTGGGTATTAACTGCATCACTGCTCTCGTCCTGGGATTATTGGCCGCTCGGTCCTTCTTCAGACCGAGGCTGGAGTTCGATCCCACCTTCATAAGGACGATGGCCAGCGCCTCGTTCCCTCTTATGCTCAATAACCTGTTGTCCAAGGTCTTTTTCATGTCCGATGTGCTTCTGCTCAAGCCCCTGCGTGGAGACGTGGAGGTGGGCTACTACGGCGCTGCCTATCGCTACATCCGTGGCTTGGATATCATCCCCTCCTATTTCACTATGGCAATCTTCCCTCTCATCTCGCGCTTTGCCGAGTCACAGCGCGATTCCTTGGTCCGAGCTTACGTGCTTTCGGTTAAGCTGTTGCTCATGTTAGCTCTGCCGATTGCCGTGGGTACGACGTTCATCGCCCGTGAGCTTGTCCTGATCTTGGCTGGTCCGGCCTACCTCCCTCAGTCAATGGTTGCCCTACAGCTGCTCATCTGGTACATGCCTGTTGGCTTTATCAACAGCGTCACGCACTACGTGCTCATCGCCATAGATCAGCAGCGTTTCCTGACGCGCGCTTTTCTGTTTGGCGCTGGTTTCAACATTGCCAGCAACTTGCTCTTGATCCCGCGTTACGGATACGCGGCTGCGGCCGCCATAACCGCACTGTCCGAGGTTGCGTTGTTTATTCCCTTTTACTACTGCGTGCGCAAGAACCTCACCACACTGCCGTGGCTCGACCTCTTCTGGCGTCCCGGCGTCGCTGCCGCGGTCATGGCTGCCGTGATGTGGATGCTGCGCAGCCAGTCGGTGCTGCTCACAGTTCCTCTCGCTGCCGTGGTCTACATCTCCATGCTTGTTGCGGTGGGCACTTTTCGGCAGCCAGATGTGGCCCTCATCACGGCTCTTCTGCCCGCGCGGGTGAGAGAGCGTCTGCCGTTTGTTATCAGTGGTGCTTGACGGGGCAAAGGTCAGTCGGTAGAATGCGAAAACCGGCCGCAGGCCCGGCCGACCGCGGCCAACACCCCGTGATCAACGTGTGCGACCTCGAGGAGGTTTTGACATGGCAGAGTGGGTCTACATAAAGGATATCGCCGCCTGTGACGGCCAACGGATCACCGTCAAGGGCTGGCTCTACAATCGCACAGACAAGGGCAAGCTGCAGTTTCTCCTGGTGCGTGATGGCACCGGCATCATACAGTGTGTCGCCTATCAGGGGGATATGGACCCGCAAGCATTTGAAGACGCTCAGCGCGTGACGCAGGAGTCATCTCTGGTCGTGACGGGCACGGTGCGGGCCGACAGGCGTGCCCCCGGAGGATACGAGCTGCAGCTCGATGATGTACGGATTGTGCAGCTCACCCAGGACTATCCTATCACTCCGAAAGAGCATGGCGTCGCTTACCTCATGGCCCACCGCCACCTCTGGATCCGCTCTGCGCAGCAGCACGCTATCCTGCGCGTTCGCGCTGAGGTGGTCAAAGCCATTCGCGACTGGCTGGACGGGAACGGGTTTGTGAACATAGACACGCCGATCCTCACCCCATCCTCTTGTGAGGACACGACCACGCTCTTTGAGACGGACTACTTTGGGCAGCAGGCCTATCTCACTCAGAGCGGGCAGCTCTACAACGAGGCTACCATCGGCGCGTTCGGCAGAGTCTACTGCTTTGGGCCTACCTTCCGCGCCGAGAAGTCAAAGACGCGACGGCACCTGACCGAGTTCTGGATGGTCGAGCCGGAGATGGCCTACGTGGACCTGGAGGGCTGCATGGAGGTGGAGGAGCAGTTCGTCAGCTACATCGTGCAGACAGTACTCCAGAACCGTGCCACCGAGCTCGACACGCTGGGCCGCGATACTTCGCGCCTGGAGAAGGTCGAGCCGCCCTTCCCCCGCATCAGCTACGATGAAGCAGTTGAGCTTCTCAACACGAAAGGCCTGGAGTTTGAGTGGGGCGATGACTTTGGTGCGCCGCACGAGACTGTGATCGGAGAGAGCTTTGAGCGGCCGGTGTTTGTGTATCATTATCCCACTCAGTGCAAGGCGTTCTACATGGAGGCTCACCCGACGCACTCCGAGGTCTGTCTCTCTGTGGATCTGCTTGCGGCTGAGGGCTACGGCGAGATCATCGGTGGTGGGCAGCGCACGGCCAGCAGCCAACTGCTGGAGCAGCGCATCAAAGAGCACGATCTGCCTCGCGAGGCTTATGAGTGGTACCTTGACCTGCGCCGCTACGGCTCCGTGCCTCACTCTGGTTTTGGATTGGGTATCGAACGCACCGTCACCTGGCTGTGCGGAATCCACCACATCCGCGAGACAATCGCTTTCCCCCGCATGCTGGAGAGGATCTACCCCTAGTGTGGTCTGGCACGCTCCGCTTCCCACCTGACTTTCGCTGGGGCACGGCGGTGTCTTCTCATCAGGTGGAAGGGCAGCAGGACAACGATTGGTCAGAATGGGAACGGATCCCCGGCAAGATCAGAGATGGCACCGATTCCAGCCGAACCTGCGAGTGGTGGTCCGGTCGGTACCTGGAGGATTTTGACTGGGCGCGCTCGATGGGCCAGAACGCGCTGCGCCTTTCCCTCGAATGGAGCCGCATTGAACCGCGCGAGGGAGAGTGGGACAGCAGCGCCATTTCACGCTATCGGCAGATGCTGGCCGCGCTGTGCGAGCGGGGCATCGAGCCGATGGTCACGCTCTTCCATTTCACCAACCCGCTGTGGTTGACCCGCCAGGGCGGGTGGGAGAGCGAGGCAGTGCTTGGCTACTTTGCGCGTTTTGCAGCCAAGGCCGTGGAAGCCTTCGGCGATCTTGTCCATACCTGGTGTACCATCAACGAGCCCAGTGTCTACGCTATCTATTCCTACCTGCTGGGCATCTGGCCGCCGCAGAGGACCGATTTCCTGGCCACAATCCGCGTTCTGCGCCGCCAACTGCTGGCACATGTCCGCGCCTACCGTACCATCCACCGGCGCCAGCCCACCGCCAAAGTCGGTCTGGCCCAGCATCTGCGTATCTTTGACCCCTTCCGGCCGGGCTCGGCACTGGATCGCTGGGCCGCGTACCTGCAGGATCGGATGTTCAACCAGCTTGTGCTTGATCTCCCAGCGAGCGGCGCGCTCGGTTTTCCACTGGGATGGAGAACCCACGTCCCGGAGGCGGTCGATTCGCAGGACTTTATCGGGCTGAACTACTATTCGCGAGATATGGTTACCTTTGACATTCGCCAGCCAGGACTCTTGTTTACCCGGCGCTTCCCGATGCCAGGTGCAGATTTCAGCATGGACGGCTGGGGTGAGATCTATCCACAAGGCCTCTATCGTCTGCTCAAACGCCTGCAGCCTTATGGCAAGCCCATCTATGTCACAGAGGTCGGGGTGCCAGACAACGATGACTCCAAGCGGCCGGGGTTCCTCCTGACCCACCTCGCTGCAGTGCACCGTGCCCTGAGGGAGGGGGTACCGGTTAAGGGGGTCTACTTCTGGTCACTGGTGGACAACTTCGAGTGGGCAGAGGGGTTCAGCGCGCGGTTTGGCTTGTTGCACCTCGACCTCGAAACCGGAGCGCGTACGCTGAAACGGAGCGGCAGGCTGTACGGCGAGATATGCCGCGGCGGAGTGATCACAGAGGAAATGGTCGAGCGCTACGCCGGAAACCACCGAGCAGGTCCTTCCAAGTTCCCTCCTCGCTAGGCGGTCTCTTTCCCTCCGCGACGGCCCCATAGCGGCCGGTCCGCGACTTGCCTCTGCTCCGAGGTCCCCACCCGGCTGGCCTCGCGCGACGGGAACCGTCAAAAAGAGCAGAGACGTTCCCCTTGGAACGTCTCTGTGGAATCGGCTGTATGTGCTGCGCTCATCGCGCGATGTGCATGGGCATCACGACGTGCACAAAGCTCTCGTCGCCCACTGGCTTGAGCACTCCTGGGCTGGAGGGGCTGGAGGTCTGCAGGGCTACCTGCTGCGCGCTGAGCACGCTGAGCACATCCATCAGGTACCTGGCGTTGAAGGCGATCTCAATGGGCTCACCTTCTACTGCCGAGTCCACCTCGCTGACGTTGTCTCCAAGCTCGGAGCTGGTGGCCATGATCGTCAACCTGCCACCCATGCCCTGCTCGCCCGGCGCAATCCGAAACCGGATGATGTTGGCCGACTCGCGCGCGAAGAAGGATGCGATCTTGACCGCATTCAGCAGCTCTCCAGTATCTGCTACTGAGTGTGTGGCATAACTCGTCGGTATGATCTGCTTATAGTCCGGAAAGGTGCCCTCTATCAACTGCGATATCAGGTCGATGTCCGTCATCCTGAAAAAGACCTGGCCTCGATTGGGAGCTATGGTCATGCGTATTGGTTCGTCCTGTTCAGCACTCACCCGCGCCAGCTCCTGCAAGGCTTTGGCAGGGATGATCACACTGGCCGAAGCAGGCGGCTCTCCCGGTAACTCAGTGCTGCGCACCGAGAGTCGGAAACCGTCTGCCGCCGCCATCGTCAGACTGCTTCCGGAGATCTCAGCCAACACCCCGGTCAGTACGGGTCGACTCTCATCAATGGCAGCAGCAAACGAGACCTGGTTGATCATCCGACGCAGTGTGATGGGATCAAGGTCGATGCCCGTATCTTCGCTCAACGCCATGAGCAGCGGGAACTCCTGTGCATCAATGCCTTTGATGTTGGCTTCATAGTGGGTGCACTTCAGATTGAGGGTCTGTGTGCGGGTGATCAACTGGCCGTCAATACGCTCTGGGGGCAGGGAACTCACAAAGTCGGTGAGAAGACGAGCTGGCACGGTCGTGGCTCCGTCCTCTGCCACCTTGGCCCCAATCCAGCAGTTGATCCCAATCTCCAGATTGGTCGCCGATAGCTTCAGCCGCCCTTCATCTGTAGCTATCAGGATGTTTGAGAGGACGGGAAGGGTGCTGCGCGTCGCCACCGCTCGTCCCACGATGGCCAGGCCCTTGGCCAAGTTCTCTTGCAGACAGGAGAATTTCATGGGGACCTCCTCGCGCTGGTGTTGGCTAGCGCTAGTATACTATAGAATCGGAAATGCTTCAAAAACTAGCTGGGTTGATATCGACTGGCAGGTATCCCCTCTTGATAGGGCACTGGACGTGATCATTTCTCAGAGGAACGGAGACGGCAGGGGGACCGGCAGCACATATCGCAGTGCGGCCATACTGCCCACTTCCGCAATGGCCAGCAAGAGTCCAAGGCCGAGGGGCTGTATGGTTTGCTGCCAGCGCTCTTCTTGATTCTCTCGGCGCAGCAAGATGAGTACGATCATACTGTTCACAGTGGTCAGCGTAAGCAGAACGCTCAGCAGGCTCAGCAGCAGTGTGGGATACGCCAGAACGGCGACATCGGCCGGCAGCACGATCGCCAGGATCAGAACCTGCAAAAGAATGATCCCTAATTCACCAATACCGTTGACAGGTCGCTCCTGGCCCGGTTCGCGCCAGACTGTGAAATGGAACATGGGAAACACTATCAGGCTGAGGGCCAGCCCGTTCAGCATGCCTGTCGTCAGACGCAACAGGTTGTTGGGTGTGTAGACCATCACACGTCCGGTGGCAAAGTACACGTATGAGTTCACACTGTCTATCGCCCACACGACAAAGAACAAGGCTAGGATGGCCAGCACTCTCACCGGTGGTAGCCGACTGGCGCGGGTACGGCCTCTGAGCCACAAGTTGCCCAAGACGAGCGCTGCTCCCAGGTGAGTGCCCATGCAGCGTGCGCAGAGTGGAAGCTGGAGCCCGCCGATGGAGATCGAGTGCTGTGGAAGCTGGTGGCAGATACCACTCAGAAAAAGTGCGATGAATCGATGTAGGTCGAGTGCTGGCAGGCCAGGCAAAGTCATGTCAGCCACATTATAGGGCGACGTAGCCACGTGTCAACAGCCCGTGAGCATGGTGTCATGTCGGTCTCGGCAAACCCCCGTGCAGGGAGCTCCTGGGAACGGCTCTACATTTTTGGTTACCTCGCGCAATAAAAGCGTCCAATCTGCGTCATACATTCTGAGCGATACACCACCATGAAGTGTTCACCTACCGGGTCAGAGACCTTCGTAAGTGAGCACGCCGCGGCTGGTCTGGAACTTGCCCGCTCAACGCGACCCAGAAGCTGTTGCACAAGGGGGCACGTGATCGGCAGGTGCCGGGCCCTTGGAGAACTTTGCTGAGAGGCTCGTTGCGCGGCTGAACGGGCGAGCTTGGCTGAGTGTAGCGCGGGCCAAGGGGGGACAAAGGATGGGGAAGCTCAGTCAAGAGTCGACGTCCGGTGGAATCCTTCTGGTCGAGGACGACCAACCTGTAGCCAATGCTTTGGCGTACCTGCTGAGAACTGCGGGGTACCCGGTCGATCTCGCCTACAATGGCCGGGAGGCGCTCGAGAAGGTCGCTGCTGGCGAGTATGAGCTGATCATCTGTGATGTCAGGATGCCAGTGATGGACGGGGAGGCGTTCTACCGCGAATTGCGCTGTTCCCATCCAAGCCTGAGCCAGCGCATCGTGTTCTGCACTGGTGATCCGGACAATCCAGGCACTCGAAGGCTCTTGAAGACGAGCGGTGTCCCATTCATCCGCAAGCCGTTCCGGCTGGGTGCGGTGTTGGAAGTGGTCTCCGAGAGGTTCGTCAGCCGCTCATGCTGGGCCGAACCCGCCCATTCGATGTGAGCTCAGCCTGACAGCCTATCAGCCTACTTGTCTGCGCACTGCCCTGCCAGGGGCAGTCCAATCGGCTTGCCGTGCTCGATGTGCTGCGGCTACCCTTCCCCGTCCACTTCCGGGGGTTCCTGCGATCGCAGGCCGGCTGGATCTACCTGACGTCCCTCGATCCAACGCGCAGCCTTCTGTGGTAGCTCCCTGAGGCGACCGCGATAGACCTCGCACTCTGGCAGGGAGTCAAGGAAGGATGAACCGTAGCTCTTGCTCGTGACTCGCCGGTCGAGCACGGCCACCACACCACGGTCTGTACAGCTGCGGATCAGGCGGCCGAATCCTTGGCGAAAGCGCAACACAGCCTCGGGGACCGCGTACTGTCGAAACGGGTCGTCGAAAGCCCGGCTGCGTGCCGCAAAGACTGGGTCAGTCGGTACCGAGAAGGGCAGGCGCACGATGACCAGGCAGCTCAGAGCCGGCCCGACAACGTCTACGCCCTCCCAGAAGCTCCTTGTGCCTAGCAATACCGAACGCGGGTTGGCTCTAAACCGCTCAAGTAGTTGCCGCCGCGAGCCATCCAATCCCTGACCGTAGACGACAATCCCGGCCTCCTCCAGCGGCCTGCTAATGGCCCGATACGTTGCCCGTAGCTGGCTGTGCGAGGTGAAGAGGATCAATGATCGTCCCTCCGTGGCCAGACACAGCTCTGTGGCCGCCGCTGACACTGTGTTTTGGTATCCAGACTGGCCAGGTTCTGGGATATCCATCGGCAGGTACAGCAGCGTAGAATTGGCATAGTCAAAGGGAGAGCCGACAGTCAGTTCCTCGGCATCCCCCAGCTCCAATCGTTCGCGGATGTAGCCAAAGCTGTCGCCCGTTCGCAGCGTGGCTGAAGTCAGCACCGCTGTCTCCACCTTTGAGAACAGGTTCTGCGCTAGCAGCGGGCCGACGTGCAGTGGGGCCGAATGCAGCGCAATCTCGTGATCTCTTGCTCCAATACGGAGCCAGTACACCCCCGCTGGCACCGGCTCTAGGACGATGGCCTGCAACTGCTCTCGAAGCTCCCTCACATGTTCCAACCGCGCCCAGATGTCTTGCAGCAGGTCGTCATACTCGAGGATGTCCAGATCTTCCAGGTCGGAGAATCCCGTATGCAGGTTGTGGAGCCCCTGTTCTACATGTTGCAGGTCGCTGCCCAGGTCATCCGCCAGTATCTCGATCTCTGACCAGTCCGGCTGATTCCTCACTCCCGATGTCAGTTCGAGCCGCATGTCATAGGCTGCGTTGGCTCTTTGCGGCTCTGACAGCAGGTTATCGCTGACGAATCGCTGCAGGTTGTCGAAGAAAACCTCTGTGGTGCTTTGCGCTTGCTCGACCTGCAGCTGCAGTTTGCCCAGGTACTTGTTGATCTGTTCCTGGGTGGTCGGCGACACTGTGCTGCCGCGAAAATGCTGCGGGATTCCCGGCAGCAATCCGCGATACTGTCCCGTTGTTGTTCGATGGGTCAAGCTTGCCAGGAGTGCCTGGGCCTGGCTGCGGTTCAAGGCGAAGCCGAGCTGGTCTGTCGCGCGTGCTTCAAGTTGATGCGCTTCATCGACGATGAGATGGTGGTACTCGGGCAGAACTCTGTTGTTGACCATCATATCGGACAGCAGCAGAGAATGATTCACGACAATGATATGGGCAGCTTCAGCCTGCCGACGCGCTCGATACAAGAAGCAGCGTCCTGCTCTACAGTGGGGGCAGCGGTCCCCCAGGCAGGTCTCTTGCTGGGCCTGCACGTTCCTCCATACGGCGTGTTCGTTGTCGCGGAGTGACAGTTCCGCACTATCACCACTTTCCGTGACTGGAAGCCAGGCGAGGATTTTGGCCAACACCTGCAGTTCGTCCGCATCCACAGACTGGCGCTTCCTAAAGAGCCTGAAGCGACGCAGGCACAAGTAATTGCTGCGTCCCTTAAGCAGGGCTGCACGAAAGTCAATCGGCAGCAGCCTCTTCAGATCTGGGATGTCCTTGTTGAAAAGCTGATCCTGCAAGTTGATGGTGTTGGTCGACACGACCACTGGCTGGCCATTGCTCACCGCAAAGTAAATGGCAGGGATCAAGTATGCTAGCGACTTTCCTGTCCCCGTGCCAGCTTCGGCAAGGATCTCGAACCCCTCGTTAAACGCCTGAACAACTGCCCTGAGCATCTCGATCTGCTGGGGACGGTGTTCGTATCCTGGGAAGGTCTCTGCCAGCAACCCGCCAGGCGACAGCATGGCGGCGAGCTGCTCCTCGTCAAGCAAGACCTTGCTGGCCACTGGGCGCAGCGGTTCGAGTCGCTCCTTGCGACCCAGCACCAAGCCCAGCGATGCTGCGTCCAGATCACCTTTGGCCCGCAGTTGTTCACGCACCGAGCTCGTGAAGGCTGTGTGCGCCCGCTCACGCTCCAGGTCACGGAAGACGCTCTTTAGGGGCCAATAGGCCCGAGCGGCCATGCGGTTGATCTCCTGCAACACGTCCATGTCCATTGCCAGCCCGCGCTCATACAAAGCCAGGAAGAGATCCTTGGTCGCCAGTGCGTCGTCTAGGGCTCGATGGTGCTCCTTGAGCTCAATCCCCAGCACGTCTGCCAGGGCTGCAAGCCCGTAGCTGCTGGCTTCTGGCACCAGAATGGAGGCCAGATGGAAAGTATCCACAGTCTGGTTCTGGAGCAAGATGCCGTGCGGTCTGAGGAATGCCAGGTCAAAGCGTACGTTGTGGCCTATGATTGGCAGGTCTTTTACGAACCTGGCCAACGGGGTGGTGACGGCGGAGATGCTTGGTGCCTCTTGCAGATCTTCGGGTTGGATGCCAGTCAGCAACTGTATCTTGTAGGGCAGACGCCGCTTTGGATTCACCAGTGTTGACCAGGTGTCCAGGACCTCTCCATCGCGGAACTTGACGGCGGCGACTTCGATGATCGCGTCTCGCTCCTCATCCAGCCCAGTGGTCTCGATATCGAGGGCGACATAGGTGTGACCCATGCAACTCCAATCCCTGCCCTCAATACCGCAGGGCGCGGCACCGTATGCAGATAGCAGGCCATGGCCCTGTGAAGAGGGGTTCAGTGGTGGTGATTCGCTAGATGTCTTCCAACTGATACAGCACAATGGCGGCGGCGACCAAGGCAGCCGTCTCAGCACGCAGAATACGTGGGCCCAGGCTGACCGGGGTAATGCCGTAGCGGCGCGCCTGGTCGACTTCACGATTGCTGAAGCCACCCTCCGGGCCGACCAGGATGTGGATCGAGAACGGCTTCCGGATGACAACCTCCCTCCCCTGCACGCGGGACGGGATGGTGGAGGAGCCCGCGAGCATGGCACGCAAGCTCATCACCCTCTCATCTTCCCACGGCAAGAGGGCCAGATCCGCACGCCTCGCTCTCTCGCAGGCCTGTGCAAACAACAATGGTTCGTGCAGCCGCGGCAGGCGAGCGCGGCGGGCCTGCTCTGCGGCCTCTTGGATGATAACTCGCCAGCGCTCCAGTTTCTTCTTACTCACTTCATTCACGCTGCTAATCACACACCGATCAGAGACCATGGGCACGAATTCCACAATGCCCAACTCCGTGCCTTTTTGAACCACCCACTCGAGTTTGACGCTCTTGAGTAGGCTCTGGTACAGCGTAATCTTCGCTCTCGGCTCGGTGCGGCCCAGTACCTTGCGCTCTATCAGTCCGCTCAACCGTTCACGGCCCACTTCGACCAACCGCACCTGGTACTCCCAACCAGAGTCATCCAGCACGACGATGGAATCATCAACTCTCAAGCGCAGAACGTCCCGGATCTGGTGCACTACTTTGCCGCTAAGCGTTACCGTATTCTCTTGTATCCAGGAAGGGGGGATGAAGAATCGGTGCATGTACAGGCAACAGAGACACGCAGACTTGCGCTGGTCGGGCAGCGCCGGAGCTCATGCGGTGTCGCTGTGTCCGCTCTCCTTTCCAAGTCGTGCTTGGCGGCCAACCAGCGCCACCCAATCCTTCTGTGTATATCGTTCCAGGACCGTCAGGCCTGCGGCCGTCAGAGCTTGGCGCACCGTCTGCTCCTGCGCTTCGGTGATCCCAGATACCACGAACACGCCATCCACAGCAAGGCAGGCGGAGATCGCCTCCGCCGATCGAACGATCACGTTGGCCAGGATGTTCATGAGCAGCAGATCAAAGGCTCCGTCCCAAAGCCCGTGGGCATTGAACGTCCCGACGGGGCCGTCAGGCCCCTCACTTGGCGACAACGGGTACAGAGAGGCCCTTTGCAGCGACACGGTTTCCTGCACGTCATTGCGGACGATGTTCTCCTGTGCCACTTTCAGAGCCGTGCCATCCGCATCTACTGCAACCACTTTGCCAGCACCCATTTTGGCAGCAGCAACAGCGAGGATGCCTGAGCCAGTGCCTACGTCCAAGACGGAAGCGCTCGCCCGCAGATGTTTCTCCGCTGCCAGCAGGCACAGGCGGGTAGAAGGATGCAGCCCGGTGCCAAAGGCCAGCCCGGGATCGAGTTCAATCACAATCTCATCAGGAGCAGCAGCGTAGGACTGCCACGACGGTTTGATCACCGTGTGGCGTCCAATACGTTGCACGTCATAGTCCGCTTTCCAGGCCTCCCGCCAGTCAGTCTCGGCCAGATGGCGCACGGACAGCGGTGGAAGAGGGTAGATCTGCCCCAGGTGCCAAACCGCCTGTTCGATCTGTGACAGGCTGGCTTCTTGATCGGTCGGCAGGAACGTCTTCACCCTGACCACATCAGGCTGAGGGGCCTCAGACCACAGTTCCTCGACGATAGCCCCGCACACGCTGTACTCATGGAATACTGCGCTGACCGCCTCGGCCACCTCACCGTCGGCTTCCATGCTGATCTCGATCCAGTCCAGCTCAGTCGGATCAGACCGCACGGGCGGTTGGTCTGGGCAAGTGGGGCTCACATGCGACTCGCTCATCTACATACCGAGGGCATCCCTGAGTTTGTCGAACAAGCCCCGATTGTCTTGTGGAATCGGTTCTCTCCCCAGCGTCTTGGCAAGCTCACGGAGCAGTTGTTTCTGTTCCTCAGACAGCTTCGTGGGCGTGGCGACAAACACGGTCACCAGCAAGTCCCCCCGCCCATTGCGCCGCAGGTAAGGCACTCCGTGGCCCTCGATGGTGAACACCCGACCGGTTTGGGTGCCTGACGGGATCTTGAGCGCCCGGTCGCCGTCCAAAGTCGGTACACTGATCTCATCACCCAGGGCGGCTTGAGCCATGTTGATGGTGATGTTCAGGTAGATGTCATTGTCCTTGCGCTTGAAGTAGGGGTGTGGCTTGACCGAAAGGAAGACGTAGAGATGTCCCGGAGGGCCCCCATCTGTGCCAGCGTTACCTTCACCAGCCAGTCGGATACGCGTACCGTCGTCCACGCCGGGCGGTACGGAAACGCTGATCCGTTTCTGGACGCGCACCCTTTGCTGTCCGCGGCATGCGTGACATGGATCTGTAATGACCTCGCCTTTTCCTTGGCACCGTGGACAGGTGATGACGTTGATAAACGAGCTGAAGACGGATGAGCGGACTCGACGTACTTGACCGCTGCCGCCGCACTCGGGACATGGGGTAGGATGGGAACCTGGTTCCGAACCGCTGCCTTCACACTGATCGCAGCGCGCAAGGCGCTCCACCTCGAGTTCCTTCTCCGCACCGAATACCGCTTCCTCGAAGGTCAGCGTGAGGCTGGCTCGCAGATCCTCCCCCGGGCGAGGGCCTCTACGCGCACGCGTACCAGCAAAGCCACCGAAAAAGCTCTCGAAGATGTCGTCCAGATCCGGAAAACCCGAGAAACCACGCAGACTGCCTTCCACACCGGCATGCCCGAAACGATCATAGGCGCTGCGCTTCTGGCGATCGCTCAGCACCTCATAGGCTTCGTTGATCTCCTTGAAGAGCTCTCCGGCATCGGGACTCTTATTCACATCAGGGTGATACTCGCGCGCCAACCGCCGATAGGCCTTGCGAATGCTGTCTTCGCTGGCCTCTCGTCCCACCCCCAGTATCTCGTAGTAATCTCGCTTGGCAGTCATCATGCCTAGACTCTTCCGATGGGTAAACCGGGAGTAGTATACACGAACGCCAGGTGCCGGGCAAACGAAAGAAGGAGGGGGATCACGAGCCGCAATCCCCCTCCCTATGTGACGTTGTCCCGACCGCGCCTATACCTCGCGGAACTCGCCCTCAACCGTACCTTCGTCCGGCGGCTCTTGCCCGCCCTCCGCTCCTGGCGGAGGCTGCGTGGCGTCGGCTTGCTGATACATGGATGCACCGATGCTCTGCATGGACATGCTCAGTTCTTGCGTCGTGCTCCTGATGCGCTCAACGTCTTGACCCTGCAGTGCCGAGCGGACGGCAGCAGTCTTGCCTTCGACCTCACTTCGTACCTCAGCAGGTACCTTGTCGCCCAGTTCCCGCAGTGTCTTCTCTGCACTGTAGACCATCGAGTCGGCAGTGTTCCGTGCTTCGACCTCCTCCTTGCGCTCGCGGTCCTGTTCGGCGAAGCGCTCCGCATCTTTTACCATGTTGTCCACTTCGTCCTTGGAAAGTCCGCTGGAGGCAGTGATGGTGATTTTCTGTTCGCGGCCAGTGGCCTTGTCCTCGGCATTGACGTGCAAGATGCCATCCGCGTCAATGTCGAAGCTTACCTCGATCTGCGGAACGCCGCGCGGCGCCGGTGGAATGCCGTCCAGGATGAATCGCCCCAACGTCTTGTTGTCGTTGGCCATTGGGCGCTCGCCCTGCACCACGTGGATCTCCACACTGGTCTGGCTATCCGCCGCCGTGGAGAAGATCTGGCTTTTTCTAGTTGGGATGGTGGTATTCCGCTCAATGATGGACGTGGCGACGCCACCCAGCGTCTCGATGCCCAACGTCAACGGCGTGACGTCGAGAAGCAAGACGTCAGTCACCTCACCAGCGAGCACGGCAGCCTGAATGGCCGCACCGATGGATACCACCTCGTCCGGGTTCACGCTCTTGTTCGGCTCTTTGCCAAAGAACTTGCGCACTGCTTCCTGTACCATTGGCATGCGCGTCTGGCCGCCCACCAATACGACCTCGTCGATCTCCGTCGTCTTCAGCTTGGCGTCCTTTAGCGCCAGTTCGCAAGGGCCCAGTGACTTTTCGACCAGATCGCCGACCAGTTGCTCCAGCTTGGCGCGTGTCAAGGTCATCACCAGGTGCTTCGGGCCGCTCTGGTCAGCAGTGATGAATGGCAGGTTGATCTCAGTCTGCATCAGAGTCGAGAGTTCCTTCTTGGCCTTTTCTGCCGCCTCTTTGAGGCGCTGCAGCGCCATGCGGTCCTGGCGCAGGTCAATGCCGCTCTCTCTCTTGAACTCATCAGCGATCCAGTCAATGACGCGCAGGTCAAAGTCATCGCCGCCAAGATAGGTGTCACCGTTGGTCGAGATCACTTCGAATACGCCATCACCCAGGCTCAGGATGGAGATATCGAATGTGCCACCGCCCAGGTCATAGACGGCGATCTGCTCATCCTTCTTCTTGTCCAGCCCGTAGGCCAGCGAGGATGCGGTGGGCTCGTTGATGATGCGCAGAACCTCCAGACCCGCAATCCGCCCGGCATCCTTGGTTGCCTGCCGCTGCGAGTCGTTAAAGTACGCCGGTACGGTGATCACGGCCTGCTTCACGGGCTCGCCCAGATATGCTTCCGCATCGGTCTTGAGCTTCTGAAGGATCATAGCCGAGATTTCGGGTGGTGAGTACTGCTTGCCACCCATCTCCACCCATGCGTCGCCGTTCTTCGCCTCGATGATCTTGTACGGTAGGCGTTTCATCGCCCGCTGTACTTCGGCGTCTTTGAATTTCCGCCCCATCAAACGCTTGATGGAGAAGATGGTGTTCTCCGGGTTGGTGATTGCCTGGCGACGAGCTACCCAGCCTGCCATGCGCTCATTGGTCTTCGGGTTCACTGCCACCACCGAGGGCATGAGCCTTTCTCCCTCAGACGTGGGAATGACCACCGGTTCGCCGCCTTCCATCACAGAAGCTACGGAGAAAGTTGTTCCCAAATCAATACCGATTATCTTTGCCATTGGATTCCTCCTAGGATCAATCTACTCAATTCGTGTCATTGACTTGTTGCTCGGCAGTCGTTTGATCGTTCTTTGACCCCGTGTCTGCCGATTCAGATTCCGTCTGCTGGCCTTCAGGCGAGGGCTCGCCGCGGGATTCGTTCTTAGCGATCTTCACCATCGCCGGCCGCAGCACTCTATCGTGCAACATGTACCCTTTCTGCAAAACAGCCATGACATGGCCGTCCGCATATGCTGTTGTCTCTTCCTCCATCAGTGCTTGATGCAGGGCGGGCTCAAATGGCTTGCCCAGAGCTTCGATCTCCTTCAGCCCGTGTTGGCTCAAGAGGAGCTGCAACTTGCGGTCAATGAGCGCCAATCCCTCGGTCCAGGTAAACTGACTGAGGGCGAAAGGCACCGTCTGGAATGCTCGCTCAAAGTCATCGAGTATTGGCAGCAGCTGAGCGATCAGCGCAACCTGCCCGGACTTGAGCAATTCGGCCCGTTCCTTTTCCGCACGCTTGCGGTAGTTTTCTAGGTTCGCAGCTGCGCGCTTCCACTGCTCAAGATGGTACTCAGACTGCTCCCTGTGCTTCTCCAGCTCCTGCTTCAGCGCCGCAACATCGTCCGCAGGTTCCGCTTCCGTCGCTGGCTCCGCTTCCGCTCCCCCGGCAGCCGGTCGTTCTGTTGCTTCGCCCTCCGTTGTCGCTTGCTGAGCCTTGGCCCCCTTCTCCCGCTCCTTCTCGGCTTTGGGCATCGTTGTGTCTACCTCCGAGTCATTCTCCATACAGGCGCAATAGCAGGTCGCTCATCACCCCTGCGACGTAGCGCACTGCAGGAATGGTTCGTCCGTAGGGCATACGCATCGGCCCGAGGACTCCCAGCACACCCTTCGCCTCACCAGGGAGACCGTATCCCGACAGGATGACGCTGCAATCCCTGATCTCATCCCACTTGCCCTCGCCGCCGATGATCACCTGAACGCCATTGGCAATCTGCGCCTCCCGGAACATTGCCTCCAGAGCACTGTCCCGTTCCAGCACCTCAACGATCTCACGCGCCCGTCCGATCTCCACAAACTCCGGCGCGCGGAGCACGTGCGCCAGGCCATCCCGATAGATCTCACGTGTTCTCATCGTAGCGTGAGCATCTATCAGTTCCAGGATCCGCTCCACAACTTCCGCCTCCAGCTTGTGTTGTGGTTCTGTGACGTCAAATCGTGCCTGTGCACGGAGTGCTTCCAGATCGACGTTCCCGAACTGCTCGTTCAACTTGCTGCACAAACGGGTCAGCTCTTCCTGGGCAATCGGGCGCGAGAACAACATCATCTGCTGGTGTACTGAGCTGTCCTGCAACACCAGGATCATCAGGCCCGTGTGTTCACTGATCGAAATCAATTGCACGTGCCGGAAGCGGGCCCGCTGGGCCTGCGGAGCCGCGATCAGAGCTGCGCTCCCCGAGACGTGCGCCAGAACCGCGGCCGCCAGCTTCATCCACTGATCCAGGTCCAGAGAGACCTGATGGAACTGATGCCGTATCAGCAACTGTTCCGACACAGGCAGTTCCGATTCTTCCATCAGCTGCTCAACGAAATAGCGGTAGCCTTTGGCCGTCGGCACGCGCCCAGCCGATGTGTGAGGTTGAGTCAGATAGCCAACCTCGGTGAGGTGCGCGAACTCATTTCGGATCGTGGCCGAGCTCACGCCGAAACTACAGAGCTGGCACACGACATCCGAGCCCACCGGCTTGGCTGTCGAGACATGCTCCCGCACCACAATCCCTAGAATGTCGCGCTGTCTCTCACTGAGTTGCTCCACTACACGCTCCTGCTTTCCAGCTCACTGGCATAGTACTTAGCACTCTAATTGCAAGAGTGCTAAGATGATACCACGACACGGCGCTTTTGTCAATATACTTGAGCCAGTTCATATAAAAGTCTAACGTTCAAGGCCTCGCTTGCCCGGTCCGCGTCCCGCGGGGAGCGGCCACACCTGCGGCATGCTCAGAGCACTCCAAAAGCGAGTCCACAACATCGCCCGCTGGTGACGTCAGCGCTCCGTTGTCGAATGGCTCGCACGGAGATGGTGCTGTCTGGCCGTGCTAGCTGGCGCGGAGAGATGTGCTCTGGGAGTGAGCGGGCCAAGGAGGCGGTCGAGGGGACCGTCGAATGGTGCGGCTCGACATCTCGATTCAGGTGGCAGCCACCCAGGGCGGGCGTCATTCAGCCCGGAACTCAGTAGGCTTCTTCGTCGCGGAAGATGCCGAGCACCGTCCTGATAATAATCTTGATGTCCAGAAGCAGTGACCAGTTCTCGATATACCAGAGATCGTACTTGGTGCGTTCGATGATTGAGGTATCGCCGCGCAGACCGTTCACCTGTGCCCAGCCGGTGATGCCAGCCTTCTCCTTGTGGCGTTCCATGTAGCGCGGCACAACCCGACGAAACTGCTCCACAAAGACGGGTCGTTCCGGCCGCGGACCTACCAGGCTCATGTCCCCCACCAGCACATTGATGAACTGTGGCAGTTCGTCGAGTGAATGGCGGCGGATAAAAGCCCCCACCCGCGTGCGGCGGGGATCGTCCTTTGTGGTCCACACCGGGCCCGTCTCCTGTTCAGCATCAGCGCGCATGGACCGGAACTTGAGCATTTGGAAAGGCCTGGCATCCAGGCCCATGCGCTCCTGTGCATAGAACACCGGTCCTGGCGAATCCAGTTTGACCAACAGTGCGATGAACAACATGACCGGGGAGAGGAGAATCACGGTCACCGCCCCGATGACAACATCCATGGCCCGCTTCAGCCCCAGTCGCCAGCCGCGCAGCGCGGCGTCGCGAATGGTCAGCAGTGGAAGGCCGTTCAGGTCATCGATGCTGATGTCCGAAGCGATGATCTGGAACACATCCGGGAACACGCGGACCGTAGCCTGCTCCCGGTCGCTCTGGGAGATCAGGTCCAGGACCTCCGCATGACTGGCCTCGGGCAGCCCGACGATCACCTCCTCTACGTCGTGCTCACGGATCAGGAACGCCACGTGGCTAGTTGGGCCCAGGACAGGCAAGCCCGCTACCTGCTTGCGGCCAGGGGTGTCATCTGCAAAGCCCACCGGCTCGTAGCCCAGCCTTGGGGATTGCGTGATCTTCTGCAAGATCATCCTGCCCACATCGCCTCCACCGACGATCAGCACCCGGGTGGGATGAGCGACGCGGTAGCGGGTATGTAAGTAGTCAGTCAGCACGCGCCCCATTGCCACGAACAAGATGCCGAGAATCCAGGCATAGATGACCATGGCCCGCGGATAGTCCAGCTCGTTCTTGTATATAAAGGAGGTCAGGCCGACGGATGCCACCGTGCCGAATGAGACAGCAGCAGCGATCGAGTAGAACTTGTCTATGCGCGAAAAGCCGCGTCCGAACTGATACAGTCGGTAGAGGAAAAAGGTGCCCAGGATGGTTGCCACGTCGATCACCATCATCCCGGCATAGTAGCGGTACGGGCGCGGATTGAGGGGCCGTGGATATGCCGTGATGCGGCGCAGCGAGTAGCCAGCATAGAAGGCTGCCGCGATCATCGCAGCGTCCATGACCACGGTGACAACGTGCAAGATCCAGTTCCTCGTGCGTTGCATTGGCCAATCTCCCGTAGTGGCAGCCTGCGTTGCGCAGTTGCTGGACCCGCGCAGTGCACGGGGGCTAGTCCTGTCTCCGGAGCGGATTTCTCGCCACTCCAGACGCGGACAGCTACAATTCTAACATCCACCCGTTGGCAAAGTCAACTGCTCAGAGCACCGCTCCTGCGGGCCTGCCCGGGTGTCCGAATGCAGCATCACGCGGCTATCTGCGTTCCGCCATGGCTACGTGATTCGTTGTCTTCGGAGGCAGCCACAACTTTCTGCGAGCTCAACTTGGCCGACAAGGAGGCCTTGAGCTCTTGCAGGCGCCGCTGAAAGCCGGCTGACGAAATTGGATCCGTAGTCATGATGATAGCATCTTCGCGGTTGTCCGAGTAGTATCCCTTGCGCAAGCCTGTTTGCGCCAAACCATACTTTCGATACATGGTCTGCGCCGTGCTGTTCGAAGCACGCACTTCCAGGGTCACAAACTCTGCACCGATATGTGTGGCTCGGTCGATCAGGTCGACGAGCAGCAGTTCTCCCAGCCCCCGGCCTCGCCAGTCGGGATGTACTGCCAGTGTGCAGACGTGTGCCTCATCGACAATGAACCAGAAACCACCGTAGCCAAGGATGGACGGAGACGGCAATCCCTGTGGCGGTCCAGCATCTGCCGGTTGGTGGCTGGGGCGGTTCTGGATCGGGTCGCTGCGACGTGGGCGGACGACCACAAAGTGGGACATCGGGTTGTGCCGCAGTTCGTACTCGAAAGCGCGCGCTGGCCAGGGTACAGGGAATACCATTCTCTCCAGAGCAGCAACCGCAGGCACGTCCGCAACCCTCATCGGTTCCACGGTATACGGGATCTCGTGAAGGGCCATGACGATGCCTGCTTCAGGCCGCCTGTAGATAGATTGGGGCCAACGAGGTCAAGTCGTCGCGTCCCCCGGACACAAAGCGCTCCCAGGCCAGTTCCGCCACGAATCCGGGGCGACGAGCCCTCAGCGCTGGGCCGGCAACGATTGCGTTCTCTGGGTTGGATTCGCGCAGGTCCTCAGCCAGATTGGTGTCAACTTCGCCACATATGAGCGTCGGCTCGGTCAAAGACGTGGCCAACTCATCGCTGTCGATCAGTGAGTAGTCGCTGAGGCGTTGCCACTTGCCACCGATGGTCTGATAGAGGGCACTGCACCATCTGCCCCGACCCGCCGGCAACACACTGCGGACCGGCAGTGTTTCCCGCGAGTGGGCATAGGCTGCGGCGTCGAGGGTCGGCACGCCAAGCAGGGGGATATTCAATGCCATGGCCAGACCCTTGGCCACGCTGAGACCCACACGCACACCGGTAAACGAGCCAGGTCCCAGCGAGACGCCAATCGCCTGCAATGCCCCAGGAACCAACTGCTGCTGTTCACACGCATGCACGATGTAGGGCATCAGTTCCACCGTGTGGTTGTCTCTGGTGCGCCACATCTGTTCGACGAGCAAGCCATTCCGGTCGTACAGTGCGATGCCTGCGAAGCGCGTCGCCGTGTCAATTGCCAACAACAAGGTTCTGCTCCTCGGCGGGTCAAGGGCGCAGCCCGTGGTAGGGGACATCCAGCCCGAGATGCCAGTTGCCATTGCACACCTGCCAACTGCGGCTAGACGCCAAATGCCTCCTGGGCAAAGCGCCGCACCAGGTCTGCGTAGCGTTCGCCATGAGCTTCGAACACAAGCCCACGCTTCGTTGGGTCGACATAACGCATCGTGATCCACAACCTGTGCTGGGGTAGGATGTCCACAACCCGCTCAGCCCACTCGATGACGCACACGCCGTCTCCGTAGAAATACTCCTCCAGCCCGGTAGCGCAGGCCTCGGCCGAGGTCTCTATACGATAGAGGTCTATGTGGTAGAGCTTGAATGCCCGATCGGGCACTGGGTGCTCATGCACGATGATGAAGGTCGGGCTGGTTATTCTGGCGCGGACGCCCAGGCCCCGTCCAATGCCTTGTGTCAGACAGGTCTTGCCTGCTCCAAGCGCACCCTCCAGGCATACAACGTCGCCGGACTCTAGCAGGTTCCCAAGCCGCTCGCCAAGGCGCTGGGTCTGCTCTGTGCTGTGACTGACGAAATCCACGGCGTTCGCGGTAAGGATCGGTGTCAAGCTCCGCTCTCTCCATTCGCTCTCTCAAGTGCCATTATAGCGCAAGCAGGCCGTGGTGTCGAACGAGAGCCCGGCAGAAGCGCCCCGGAGAGGCGGCGCTACGGGCATCTCGGCGGGTCTATTCTCCGGCAACCTTGATCACCACCCCGTTCTGCGCATCCACTATCACCGTGTCACCATCGTGCAGCAGCTCGGTAATCCCCGCGATGCCAACCACTGCCGGAAGTCCATACTCTCGGGCAACCACAGCGCCATGCGAGAGCTGCCCGCCGCACTCCATGACCAGTGCCTGCAGCAGGCCAAAGACAGGCGTCCACCCAGGATCGATGCTGCGCGTGACCAGTACGTCTCCGGCCTGGACCTTGTGCAGCTCCGCAGGCGAGAAGAGCACGACGGCCCGTCCTTGTCCCAGGCCAGGGCTCACGGCGCGTCCGCTGAACTGCCTGGTCCCCTCGACCGCTGCCAGCTCCAGCGGCCGATTCCCGCGCAGGAAAGGCGGGTACGTCCACTGTGGTGCCGCTTCGAATTCCTGGCACAGGCGCGCAAACTGTCGCTGCCGAGTCTCGGCTAACACAGCATACTCCTCGCCGCTCGCCTCGTCCTGCACGTATGCCTCGATCTCCGCCTTCGTCAGGAAGAACACATGTTCGGCATGGGGGATCACTCCAGCTGCCTCCATTTGCTTGCCCAAAAACAGAAACAGCTTGCGCATGATTGCCAGCATTCGCTGCCAGTAGAAGCGCTGTTCCTCTCGCAAAGGCACATAGCGCTGGCTTAG
>SMTZ1_10000651_pt1 | contig 33042 bp, 63 predicted proteins | sample DeeMarSWOR136_30_FD_25667 | JGI IMG/M metagenome (IMG submission 25667) | reverse complement strand
TTTAGACATTTCAGATAAAGCGTAAGATAAATTTCTTTCTATAGCATCTGAAACTCTTGTCCTTCTTTGCCATTTTCTCATTCTATAAACTTGTGCCTTTTGTCCAGGTGATAATTTTTTTCCATAAATATCTCTGTCATGCCAATCAATCATTGTTGATAAGCCTTTATCATGAATTGTGAAAGTTGAAGGGGCACCAATTCTTGTTCTTTTTTCTCTTTGCTCATGATCAAAAGCTCTCCATTCTGGCCCTCTACTCATCTCATAACCTAAAACTTCTCCGGTTGTAGGATCAACTAATTCTCCTTCAGGAGTTCTTATAGGTTCCGGTTTTTTATCTTTGGTTTTTTGTTTTGGCATAGAAAATCACTAATATTTGATAGTGAGCAAAATGATTTAAGTCTTATGTTAACCTAATTTAAGTATGCTTAAAAAGTCTATTGATTTTATAAAAAAGAATAGTAATAAAAAAACTGTAATAATCTTTGATACTGACGGGGATGGTATAGGAGCTGCAACAATTCTTGTTAAAACTTTTGAAAGAATTTTTAACAAAACTCCAAAAACAATACCTGCAAATCATAGTTTACTTTTTACAAATAAAGATATTTTTCAAGAAATTAAAAAGAAAGGGTTTGATACTGTTATTACAGTTGATATGGCTGTTGATGAAAAACCAGATTATATTTTAAAATTAGCAAAAAAATCTAAAATTTTAATTATTGATCACCATCAAATTCATAAAAACTTAAACAAATATGAGAATATATTGCATATCAACCCAATTTTATGGAAAATTAAGATTCCTTCTCATAAATATTGTACTAGTAAAATTGTTTATGATATTTGTAAAGAATTGAAAAATATAGAAGATTTAGATTGGTTAGTAGGAATCGGAATTGTAAATGATAAATGTGAAGATGTTTGGAATAATTTTTTAAATAAAATTTATAAAAAATATGATATTTCATTATCTAAACTTAAACTAATCAACAACATGATTACATCTGGTTATTACCATTCTGGAATTGAAGGCGTAAAAATAGGTTATAAAGCATGTTTAGAAGCTTCTTCTCCCATTGATATTTTAAAAACGAAAAACACTAGCTCTAAAAAATTAAAAAAATTCTATGATATTATAGAAAGGGAAATTATTTTAACAATGGAAAATTGGAAGAAAAATGCTGAAATTATTGAAAATAAAAAATTAATAATATTAAAATTGGGCACAAAATTTTCTATTAGTTCACCGATTTCTACAAAAATTAGTTTTGAAAAGCCAAATTATACAATTGTTGTTACTAGAAAAAAAGGTAAAATGACTTATATAAGTTTAAGGAGGCAAGATAAAAAAGTTAATTGTGGGGAAATTGCTCGTATGGCAACAGAAAATCTTAAAAATTCTAATGGTGGAGGTCATATACCCGCTGCTGGTGCTCATATAATGACAAAAGATTGGATAAATTTTAAAAATAGAATATTAAGTTTACTTAATTAAAACTAATTTTCTATTACTTATGCTAACTTTTTCTGTTGCATATCTTAAAACTAATCTAGAGGTTTTAGTTTTCCATTTTAACAAGAATTTTACAACCTCTTTTTCATGTTTTCTAGTGGTTTCTTTTAATAACCAACTAAGACCTTTCTGATTCATATCATCTTTTTTTCAGTACCATCTATGTCTCGGGTTTCTTGGTATTATGATCCAAGCTATTAAGTAAGCTAAAATACCTATTCCAAATGATATTAATGTAAAAATAACCCAAACTAATCTAACTATTATTGGATCAACATCAAAGTAATCTCCTAAACCTCCACAAACTCCACCAAAGACTCTATTTTTTCCTGATCTATATAACCTTTTTATTTCCTTTTTTATTCTAGCCATTTTTCATAGCCTCCTGATAATATTTGATAATAGTTTAAACTTTATATTGTTAATTAAAATGTTATTTTTATAGTACAAGAAAAGGTAAATATTATATATATTATTAATAATAACAGTGATTGAAATGGATAAAAAGTTTTTTTACATAGATCCTTTATATTTTGACTTAATCAATCTTATTTTTATAAACATAGTTTTCTTTGCTTTTTACAGAGAAGCAATAGCAGGATTTATTCTTTTAAGAGCTGCAATAGGTACTCCAATAGTCTTATTAAGTTTTTATTTTGAAACAAAAGCTCATAGAGCTCTTAGAAAAGCTCATTCCCATCCAAAAGAAATTAAAAAATTAATTACAACTGGCATATATTCAAAAATAAGGCATCCTATTTATCTTGGAAGGATGTTTATAAATTTAGGATTTTTAATAATATTTCCTATTTTGCCAATGGCATTTGTTTCAATATTTTTTATTGTTATTTGGTACTTAATGGCTTTTTATGAAGAAAGAATATTAATAAAAAAATTTGGTAAAAATTACAAGAAATACAAAAAGAAAGTTCCAATGTTTATACCTAAGAAATAACTACTTCTTAAACGGATACACTATTAAAAACGTTCCTAATGTTAGTAGTAAAACACTTAACACTAATGAACCACTATAGTATATCGATTGTCTTTCAAAAAAACTTCTAGTTAACTCAGTTTCTAAAAATGGTTTTGCTAAAACACCATAACTTGCCATAAGTATTAATATTGCTAGAATCCAAAGAATGATTCCTGCTATTCTCATAACTGTTTGATCAAACATATTAATCGTATTTAAATTCTTTTAGAAAATCAGACCAAGCCCTCTTTATTATTTTCTTGGAATTTTTTATAAAAAATTTTACATCATTCTTTAGATCTTCCCAAAATATCTCTTTGATTATTTCACTCATAAAAATAGTTTACAAAGAACATATTTAAACATTAATTGTAAGATTTATAATCATAATAAATTTCTTTTTCTCTTTTAACTAAGGTTACAAACTTGTCCAAAATTAAAAAAGCGTATTCTTTAAGAGATTCTTTCATAAATATAGTTTTTTAATACTACAGTTATTCTTTATTTACCACTGGTGGTAGTAAAACATTTAAATTAGAAATAAAAAAGGGGGCAGAATATGATTGTTATGCTATTATTATAAAATTTTTTCAAATTTAGTTATTATTTATTCACTACTAAAGGTAGTAAAAAGGAAAATCTTATAATTTATGGTATAAAATAATTGAAATCTTTATATATAACTTACAAGAAACTATATTCTGCGGTCTGGTGAAAAAATGAATAAATTAAGAAAAATTTCAGAAAAAAGAGGTATGATTTGGGTAAATTTTAATAGAGCATGTCCTAATTGTCATAATTATATTCCAAAATATAAAAGAACCTGCCCTAATTGTGGAAAATATATTAAAAGCGTTCAAGGTAAGGTTGTTATTGCAAAATAATATATAAACTTTAATTTTTAGATGACAATCTTTTTAGATATAGCTATATTTTTTGATTATAAACTTCTGTATAATTATGCTATTTACTTTAAGGTGGTATCAAACGAAACAGGGGTTGATTTCCTATGGAAAAATTTACTTCTTTCTTTTCCTCAATTTTAATGTTAAATACGAAATAATTGTTGCTATTAAAGCTAAAATATAAAATCCTACCCCTACTGCCATTCCAATAGACGCTGTAATCCAGAGTGATGCAGCTGTTGTTAAACCAACAATTTTTTCTTTGGTTTGAATAACTGTACCGGCGCCTATAAAACCTATACCAGCTATGATGTAAGAAGCCACTCTTGCTGTATCAGCACCTGGAAATGCTTCTAAAGATAAGACTGTAAAAATTGTTGAACCCAAACAAACAAGTATGTGAGTTCTTAAGCCGGCTGGTTTTATTTTAATTTCTCTCTCGTATCCTATGATTGCACCAAGCAAAGATGCAAACAAAATTTTTAATATAATTATTATTTCTGACATAATAAAATTATAGAAATAGTCTTTATTATTCTTATCAGATGTTAGAATTTTAAAAAAAGTTTTACAGACAGTTTATCTTGTATTAAAAAATTCTGAAATTTCTTTTTGTTTTGAATTATTAGAAACATTTAAAGCTAAATATGAAGGTTTTGGTTTTTTCTTTTCTACATTCTTTTTATCTATTGTACAACGTTCAGATGGTAAATAAGCTATTAATTTTTCGTTTATCATATTTTTTCTATTTACTATTTGAGGTTTTGTTGGATAAAAAAACATTAATTTTTTCTGTATTACAGCTTTTTCATATATTCTAAGCAATTCAGGTGGAATATTATCAAGAGCAAGACTTGCTTGCTTACCAGCAACTTTCTGTATTACCCAATGATCAGTTTCATGAGATATTACGACTTCGATTTTATTTTCAAATCTATCATCATGTTCTCCAAATATATAAATAGTACCATCGCCTGTATCATATATCCCATATACTGTTGGTGGGTAGCAAAATCTGAAATCTGGTCTTGTTTTCATAATTTTTTCTTAAAAAATTAAAGATTTAAGTCTATCTCTTGTGCTTTTGTAATGTTATTGTAATTAATTTTAAGGATTTATCTTTTAAGTGTTAATTAATTTTTATGAAAATATGCTCCATCTGTGGTTCTGAATTAGAGGATGGGTGTATTTTTTGTAAAGTTTGTGGTTCTTGGTTCCTTGATATTGCTGGATTTAGTAGTGGAGGGTGGAATTAAAATCTTCTTATCACAAATGTTTCTATAAGAACAACTTAAACATTTTTTAGGGTTAGCAGTAGGTTCAAATTCTCTTTTTCCTAAAGCTAATTCATGTAATCGATTTATCTTTTCAATTATAAAATCAAACCATTCTTGAGAAAAAACATCTTCCCAAATAATGTCTCCTTTGTCTCTGTTTTTTACAATCATATAAATATCTAAAGGCGGTCTGTATCTGTCTTTAAAGGCTATTGCATAAGCAATTAACTGTGATTTTACAGACAAGTAAGGATATTCAACTGGTTTGTCATCAATTATCACTATTCCTTCAGGCCCTATTTCTACTAAATCTACTACTCCTATTAATCTAAAGGTTGAAGACACTAAAAAAACCTCTCTTCCAGCAAATCTTTCTTGTTTTTTAATTGCTCTTTTGATTGCATTTACTATATTTACATCTTCTAAATCTTTTGTTTGATCTTTAAATTGTTGAAATTTTTCATTATGTATCTCAAACCCATTTATCGTTTGTTTGGTTTTTATTTTTATTCCTTGCCAGATGAATTTTAACTGAACTTCACAGTAAGATTGTATATTAAATTCTGAGATTGATAGCCAAGAATTACCATTTTTATCTATTCTCATTAAAGAATTTTGTAGTTTTTGATTTAGAAATATTGTTGTAAATGAAAATCTATTTTATAATTTAAGTTCAATTTAAAATCCCTGTTGGCAAATATGTGTGTTTATGTTCTTCAAAAATTATGTTTGTGCTAAAATCTTTCAAATTGTGTGAAAACTGGTTTCTAATATTAGAAAGTATCTTATGAAAGTGAATCCTGTTTTTTGCTGTTATACATGCTATTAAATCGTATTTACCAACAACCCTTGCACAATAAAAAACATTTGGATTATTCTCAAAAAATATTTCTAAATCTTTCTCTATTTTATCATTAATTCTATTAAATTTCATTAAAACATAGTATATTTCTAGGTTAAGTTTGTAGATGTCAATTAAAGCTCTATATCCTCTTATAACACCATTTTTTTGGAGATTCTTTATTCTTTGTCTTACTCCTTCTTCTGTTAATTTAACATACTTAGATAATTTTTTATTGGTTAGTTTAGCGTTTTGAGAAAGTAAAATTAGTAATTTTTTATCTTTTTCATCTAATTGTATAGTCTTACCTGGAAATGTTTTCATCATAAACATTTCTTTTTTTATTTTCCCTTTTTTAACTGGAAATAGATCCTCAAAAGTATTCTTTATTTCTTTTATATAAGTTAACAAACCATATTCTTTCAAATTTTTTCCTGCTATACTTTCTAGACCTTTTAAAAAATCGTTTAAATCTGTAGAATTTCTAGTTAAAAAACTTGTAATTATATCCCATTCTCCACTCATTGTTGATGTCCACATAGTTAAGGGATTATTTACAAAAAAATTAATTAACTTTTTTAAATTTGTTTGTGATATGTTAGTTAATCTTAAAAATATACCATAAGAATTTTGACAAAATTTAGTCATATCTATCTTTGCCACATAATGATTTATTATACCTAACTTTTCTAGCCTTCTTATCCTATAATCTACAACTTCTCTAGAAACTCCAATCTCTTTGGCTATCTTTTTTAATGGTATTCGGGCGTTTTCTGTTAATATTCTAAGAATTTTATTGTCTTTATCATCTAGTTCTAATATTGCCATGTCTTATATTTAACAAAGAGAAATATAAAAACATTTGTTTTTTGTAAAAAAATCATCAAGAAGTTTTATATTCTATTTTACTGTATTAAATAATAATGAGAAAGAAAATATATATTTGTAGTCCTTGTAAGGGTGATATAAAAAGTAATAGAAAAAAGGCTCGTTTATATTCTAAATATGTTGCAAGTCGGGGTTTTATACCTTTTACACCTCATTTGTATTTTACAGAATTTGCTGAGTTTTTTGATGATAATAAACCTGAAGAAAGAGAAATAGTCTTAAGACTTGCACTTGAATGGTTATTCCAATGTGATGAGTTATGGAGTTTTGGTGAAACTATTTCTGAAGGTATGAAAAATGAAATTGAAGTAGCGAAAAAATTGAAAATGAAAATAGTACACATTCCAACTAAAATTGTAGAAGATTTTCTAAATGATGAATTATGAAAACAATAAAGGATGTACAAAGAGAAGTTGAAAGATTTGTAGAAAGTAATGGCTGTGTTTCTGGCTACTATAGCCCAATGATACTTGCAAACCTACTAAAGAGTTTACATAATTTTTCAGATATTTTTACTAACTTTTATAATTTTAAAAGAACTAGTAAACTTGATTATAATAGAATGGAAAAAGAGATTCAAGATCTTTTATTTAATATAATATGCTTAGCTAACAATCATGGAATTGATTTAGAAAAGATATTAAACAATATTGTAACAAATTTATAAAAAAGTAGAGTTTAAATGTTTTTCTATAAAAATTAATTTTATGAAACGTCTAAAGAAAATTATAAATTATTTTAGACATCCTACAGGAGAATTTATAGAAAAAACTATAGAAGACATGGGAATCTCAAAAAAAGATCATGATTATAAAGAACTTAAAGATAAATTTACAAAACTCGTGGGGAAAAGAAGTAATGAAGATAAATTCTCTGATTTTTGTATTGCTTATTCTAGATTAATGGCTGAAAAAGTTAAGAAAGAATTGAAAAGAAAAGATAAAAAAATTATAGATCTGGAAGAAAAAAAACGTGAAGCTGAGAAAATGGTTAAATCGTCTGTACAAAAAACAGTAGAAAGAATTTTTTTGCCTAATGTTTTTACGATTAAAGATCCAGATGTTTTAAAAATAATGAAAACTCTTGAAATTGAAGGGAAGGATTATAAAACAATAAAAAGGGATATTGGTTTAAAAAACCCTGATTTAAGATGGAAGATGAATTATTCGTTAGAATTAGGATTAGTTGATATAGATAAAAATGGGATTTACTCTCTTTCAGAAGTAGGAAAGAATATAATTGGAAAACGTGGTAAAGATTTTGAAAGAAACATTGAACTTTTTGATGGTAAAAAATATAATCTTGCTTTAAAAGCTGTTGGAAATGATGAAATGCAAGCAAAAAAATTATTAAAATGGTTAGATGGTCGTAAAGGTAATAAGCATAAAATTAAAATAAAAAAATTATATGAAAATTTGCAGGATCCTAAAAAAATGAGCCAATGTTTTTTCTGTGAAAGAGAACATGGAGATACTCACGAAAAGCATATTGGAGTGAAAATTAGTGATTATGAAGCAGCTGGCCAACTTCTATTATTGAAATATTGTTAATAAGAAAAAAAGAAAGAAGAAATGGTTAGATCATCATGCTGGTGGTTCTTCTTCCATGTTTACACCTCCATTTATTTTCATAAGAAATAGTTGGGAAAAAATGCCCTTAAAAAGCCTCCATTTATAGAAGTAAATTAAACTTTATGAATTTATATGAAGTTTTATAAAGTTTTATAAAGTTTTTAAATTAGTAAAAACCAAAGAGTTTTATATGTTAGAAGGGGTTTTGATACTAATCGGACTTATAGTAGTTGATGTAATATTAATAATTTCATTAGTTGCTTATTTATTTAAATCAAAAAGGTTTTCTGGAAGATATGTTGATGTAAAAGAGGCTCCTTTATACATAAATAATACATTAAAAGATAGAACAAAAAGAGATATAATAAAAAGTTTGAAAAAAGAGAAAAAATATTTGACTTTGATTGCCAAAGAAATTGGAGAATCAGTTGCTAAAACAAAATATCATTTACAGGAATTAGAAAAAATTGGAATAATTGGTTCTATGAAATTAACAAGAGAAAAATTCTTTTTACTAACAAGAAAGGGCGATTGGTGTTTAAAGGCAATTTATCTTTATTATCCTAAAAACAATTTTGAAAAAATAATAAATTCATTAAGAATTGGAAAATTGAAGTGGGATAAGAAAATGCTTTAATTTTTTTTGATACGCCTCAATTTTTTATACAACAAAAATTAATTCTATTTTATGATAACATTAGCAGTATTTTTATTTGCTCTTTTAATTCCAATAATTTATAGTTTAAAGAACGATAAGAAAGAACTAAAATCAATTTTTTTAATAACATTATGTTGTATAGCATTGGTCATTTTTTATCCTATAACTGACTATCTCAGTATTTTAATCCCTTTGATTGGTTATTCTTTGGGTAAATTTATTTTGTTCGTTATGTTTCCAGTAATTACTGTTTTTTATATTGAGAATTGGAACTTAAAAGATATTTTTTCAAAATTAGGTGTTAAAAAGAAGAATATTTCAAAAAGCGTTTTTTACGGTTTGATTACAGCAATAGTAACAATAATCATCACGGTTTTTATTTTGAGTTTTACTTTAATTGAATCCCAATTTGATTTGGTTTATAGAACAATAATGTTTTTTGAGGCGTTTACAGAGGAGTTCTTTTTTAGAGGATTTTTGTTTTTATATTTAATTAAAAAAACTGATCTTAAAGTAGCTTATGCGACTTCTATTTTGGGTTTCATATTAATACACCCTCAACATTTTAGTAGATGGTTTTTAATTTCAACAATAAGTCAAGGTATTTTATTAACTATAGTTGCTGAAAAGACTAAAAATATAATTGGTACTTGGTTATCACATGGATTAAACAGGTTTGTACCAACATTGATAAGAATTTTTATTTAAGCTCTTGGAATAGATTCTCCAACACCCCTATAACTTTGAGCATAACCACATCTAATACATATGATTGTAATAACCTTCTTTTTTCTTCTACTAACTACATCAATTTCCCATTTTGTTTCATTACATTTAGGACAATAAATCTTCATTTTCTCCACTGGAATTTAATTGCTATTATTCTATTAAACCTGTACATCTCCAGTTTATTTCTGCTTGCCTTGTTTCCAAATCAATAACACAAGCCGGATTGCATCCTGGTTCATCAATATCTAAATCTATCCAATAAGTTCCGGTGTAGTTGTTGCACATATAAGTCTCTTTTAGTCTATTTCCACATTCACTATTTATGGCAATAGATTTAGCATCTGAAATGGTCAATATGAATATATCTTCTCCTTTTTTATATTGACAACTATTCTCTGTGAATGTTGGTCCTCCTGGAATTGCACATTTGGGAGGATAGCTTTCCATTATTGGGTAATGTTTAGCACATTCTTCATAGCTGTTTATTTCTAAAAAAACATCTACGCATCTGTTGTCTATACACTTACAGGAAGTTGGTGCAGCACAAAAACATGCTCCACTTGATTTCCATTGATAATTTTTGTTAAAACAGCCACAATTACAATCTCCGGTTTTACCAAAAACAACACAGTCTTCATCATTGACACATTCTTTGCCTTCTGGATAAGTTACAGTATATCCAATTGAAAAAAATCCAAGAATAATAGCAATTACAAGAAGTATCATCCCAATTATTAGTAAAGGCTGTCTCATATAAAAAATTAGAAACTTTAACATTTAAAAATTATTTTTTTATTAGGTTAAAACCAAATTATATAAAAATTTCTTAAAATGTTAAAAAATAGGGATTATTTTATTAAAGGTTGCCTCTAACATCAGTTTCTCTCATTCTATAATAAATTTCCATATCGTCTATTTCTGATTGTGTCATTTCGCTTATGTGTTTTGGTCTTCCGAACTCTTTTTCATTAAGATCTTTTGGAGGAGGAGGTGGAAGACGGTAAGAATGTCTTGAAAATCCATTATTTCTTCTTTCAAGTTGTTCAACTATTTTCCCATCATTTTTAAACAAGTTTTGATAAAACCTTTTGGATTGTCCAGTAGTTAGACCGACTGTTGACATATAAACTCACTTTTAGTAGTAAAATCAATTATAAGTTATTTAATAAAACTCAAATTTAAAGTTTTCGGAATTAAAGAATTTGGAATAAAAAAGCATTATTTATTCGTTTTAACAACGTACATAAATCCGTCTAGAAATGTAAAGCATTTAAAATTTCACTTTAAAGTAGTAATAGTGGTTAAATGGCCTATGAAGCACTTGAAGAATTACTATTATTAACAAAAGATAAAGTTGAAGATAAAGATATTCCTAAAAGTAAATTCAAAGCTTTATTAAGAACTATTGCAGAAACAGGTCATTTACCTCACACTGAAGAATCTTTAGACAGTGCTGTTGATCTTATTTTTAGAGACATTAAAAAATATAAAAGAGGGGGAGGAGGGTTAGGAAGATTTTTAGATGGATATAAACTATGGATAGGAGATATTGATGAAGTTATTTATAAAGCTGGAAAAAAACATAATTTACATTTTAGGCCTGAACAAATGGTTGAACGAATTATTGCTAGAACAATTGGAAAAACAGAAAATTCTGAAAATTTTAAAAAGAAAGCATTTGAAATTATAAAAACAGTTAAAAATGAGATGAAAAGAAGAAAACCTAAAACCTTAGGTGCAGCTACTATTTATATTGCTTCCAATAGAGAATTAACACAAATGGAAATTTGTAATTATAGTTTTTGTCTTGGAGCTGCACTTAGAAATGTTTATCAAGAAATTGGTAAAAGGCATCCTCAATATTCTCTAGTTCCTTGGAAAGAAAGAAATTTATAGTCACTAGTTTTTAATAGAAAAGTTAAAGATTTATGCTTAAAATTTCTTGAAATCAAATTTTTAATATGGAACTACAGATTAGTGTAAGTGCTATTGTTGTTAAAAGTAAAAAAATTCTTTTGATAAAAAGGACAAAATTTGATGAATTCGGGAAAAAAGGAAGCTGGACTTTACCTTGTGGTAGAATTAAAATTTATGAAGATCTTAACAAAGCAATTATTAGGGAGCTGAAAGAAGAAACCAATTTAAATGTAAAACTTGTAAAGCCTCTTAAAGTATGGAGCAAAAGAAAAAATGATATATGGAGGGTAAGTATTTGTTATTTATGTAAATATAAAAATAGTAAAGTAAAGCTTAGTAAAGAACATGATGATTTTCTTTGGGTATCGTTTAAAGAAATTAAAAAAATAAAAAATATTGAGAAGTGGATAAAGGAATACGCAAAAATAGCAATTAAAGAAATTAAAAAATAATTATTCTAGACTTTAAGTTTAAATCTTTTATTGTTTTATTATTGAATATGACACCAGAGGGCTACATAACATGGAAAGTGAGAGATAGAAAAGATATAGATTCAGTTGCAGAAAGGATAGCAAAATTTGATATTGTTGGAGAAGTAAAAACAATCGGAAAAAGAGTAAGTGGCCGAAGATACCATGGTATTGCAAAGGTTTCTTCGTCTGATATAAAAGATTTAGCGGTTACCCTAACTAGAATACAGAGACTGGAAGGAATAAATCATCTTTCTGTTAATATGGAAATAGTAGATAAAACAATTGATGCAAAATATACAGAATTAAATGTAAAATGTCCATATGGATCTGAAATAAAAGTTCCTTCTGTTCCTAAAAGAGCATTAAGAGGAAGGAAAGATTTTGTTAATGATGTAATTTGTAGCAGTCTTCCAGAACCTTGCACGAATTATAATGAGTGTCATAGAATTCGTAAACCTTATTTTGTAATAGAAATTAAAGACGGTAAAATAAAAACTCAAAAGAGAAATCCTGAATTTTAAACTTAAAATTCTTTCTATTTAGATCTTTCTCTCAGAAGTTTGACAAAACATTCTAAACATAACCAATAGTTAGAAACTTTAATCATGTTTCCTGTTTGCCAAATTTCTCTTTCACACACTTTACACTTTCTTTTGTAAGGCATGTTTTGTAGGAATTGGTTATGCCAACAGGTGTTGATCTGGAAGATGCCCTGTTCTGTGGCCAATTCTTTCTACATTATTTGAATTAATACAGAATAAGCATAAACTTCATTTACCACCCTCGGTGGTAAAAAGAGTAGAAATGTTATCTGATTCTAAGAATTTAGTAGGGGGTGAAAACTGTGGGAGATATAGATGAAACTTTAGATAGATGCGCAAAATTTTATGATAAATTTAAAGATCAGATAGAAAGAAGACAAAAAGCAAGATCAGATTATCTGTTTGCAATTACAAGAAATGATCCAAATCTTAGAGCATCATAACTTTTATAAATAAAATCTGCTATTTTTCTTGTAACTATTTTTTTGGGCATAGTTTAATAATTGAAAATAAGCTTTAAATTATATTTGATTTATTTAAATTTTGATTTTTCTATCTTTTTCTTCTTGGTTTTTTCAGTAATTTTCTAATCTTAACCAATTCATTAAGAATCTTCTGATCAACATCTCCCTCATCATAGGTTTCAACAGCCACAGGCTTTCTCTTATCTATAAAATCCATTATCAAATCTCTTAGTTCAATGGGATTTCTTATTCCTTCTAATCTTATTTCAGCAGATGCTTTGGTTCCAACTGAATATCCAGCAGTCTGAATTTTAAGAGAAGATACTCCAAATGACCTTGATATCGGACCCTGAGTAATATCAATGTTTGTTATTCTGTTATATGGAACTATTCCTGTTGCTTTGAACCATATTCCCCTTCTCCAAAAAATTTCATTTCTAGTAAATTTGTAAAATATTGTACCATAGTATTTAGGAATCCATAAAGCTGTAAAAATAAAAATAATTAAAATAGGTACTGAAATGAAAAGAGTAACAAAAAAACCAGCCATAGATGGAGCAAAGAGTAATATGGGAAATTGAAATAGTAGAATAAAGAAAACAATTACTATAAACATATAGCTGTAATAAAGTTTTTTTAAGTTGGAAGCAGGTTTGAATTCTTTATCAATTTTTACCATAATAAAAATAAGATTCTGAAATTTTTAAAGGATATTGCAAATGAAGACTAAGAAGTATGTGTGTTAGATAGTGAAAGGGAAATTTATGGAATTTGTCCCATAAGTGCCATTAGTTGTTTATATACTGCAAAAACCCTTTGACCTGTTTCTGTTATTTTGGACGATACTCCTTTTCTATCAACATAACCAACTGCTGCAAGTTCTCCAATTCTTCTGGTTAGTGTGGGAGCTACTAATTTTGTATTCTGATATAAAGTATTAAAATCTAAAAAACGATCAGGTTTTTTATTTAATTCTTCCAAAATGGGAGACCATCTTCTTAATGAGGGAAATTTATCCATTTTATCACTTAAGATAATATGAAAGTTAAAAATTTAAATCTTGATTAGAAGGGTTTAAATGTTTTAGTGTCTTATTTTAGAATATGATAGAAAATTCTGAACCTGAATTGCCTGTATCATCTAGAGAATTATATGATCTTCAGCATGGTACTATTTACATTTGGTTTTACGTTTGGGGAGATTTATATAAAGATAATATTGAAGGCACAATAAATCATGGGGTTTTACATTATACGGTTCAAAAACTTGAAGGTAACAGGGCAAGTCTCAAGTTCGATGAATTTATTACAAAATTGAATTTACAAAACTATAAAATTTTAAGTTAAAACTTAACTCTTAAATCTTGATTATTATATATTCTAAATTTATTAGACAGAGGACTATATATGTTTAAAAAACTAATAATAAAGGAATACTTCTTATTCTGAAAAAGTTTAACAAGTGTTTAAAAAAATGGTAGGTGGTAAATTTGCCCAATATTTTTGTAATGAGGGAGAGAGCTTTAGCAAAGCATGAAGGAGAACATGAAGAAAAGGAGAATTGAAAAATATGGGAAAAACGCCGCCTAAATGGAGAAGAGGACATAGAAGGAGATATTCTGAAGAACAAGAAGAAAGTTATCCTATAACCGCTTTTACATAGTATAAATTCTGATTTTTCATAAGACATTTAAAAATTTCTGTTTAATTTTCAAGTAATGGGAAATATGAAAGTAGAAAAGTTAAGATTTGGTTGTAAGGATTTTGAAGAAAGAGGAAGATTATACAAATTATTAGCCCAAATTTATGTTGCAGGAGAGGAAATGAAGAAACCTCTTACTCAAAGACAACTACTTAGTATAGGTGAAGATGTTGGAGGACTCAAATTAACTGAAAATACTTTAAGAATTTATATAAAAAAGGAGAGAAATAATCCTTAAATTCTGAATTTTAGAAAAGTTCACACTAATAAAAATAGTAATCTAATTTCTTAGAATTTACTAAATTCTTCTTTAAAATCCTCTTTTTTTAGCAAAACACTCTCTACAAAAAACAGGCCTGCCTTCTGTTGGTTTGAAAGGAACTTCACATTCCTGTTCACACTCAGAACAAATGGCTTTATGCATTTCTCTTGGACCTCTATCAAAGTTAAAGCCCCTATTTCTTCTGTTATCGAAGCGTCTTCTTTCGAATTGCATTTAAATTCTCCTTTTTTTACTATTATTTAGTAAAGAATATTTAATTTGGGAGTTTAAATAATTATGTTTTTAACTTAAAATTTTCCTTTTTATATTCTGACCTTTAAGTGCTCATAAATCAATATATATTAATGGTAAGAGGTAGAAAGAAATTAAGTCGCACTCAAAAAAGAAAGTTAAAAGGAACATGTTATAGAAAAGAAGATAAATCACTTTGTTCTTGGTTGTTTGTATATTAAAAGAAAGTTAACACTAAGAATTTTGAAAAATATTTTATAAAAAAATGGTAGGTGGTGAATTTGGGTAATGTTTTTGTGATAAGAGAGGAGTTTTTAGAAAAATATGGAGTGAATAAACATGGGGGAATTGAAAAATACAAGAAAGACACCATCTAATTCTCAAGGTTCGTTTAAAGAAGATAAAGAAATATATAAAGATCTTAGAGTAACATTCTACAAAGTGGTTATGGGTAAAAGAAGTGAAGGTGTCCCGGATACAAAAAAAGAAAAGCAATTGGCAGAATTAGACAAATTTTTTAATATTAAAGATGAACTTACGATAACTTAGTCTGAAAGAAACTAACCCTTAAATCCTGATTTTTCTATACTACTAAAAATGGTAAACAAATCAACATGTTCTATTTTATTATTCTCTTCTTTTACAAATTTCTGGTATATTTATTTTAGCTACCTCTATTTTTGGTTCATAAACAAAGCCTACTGAGTTATCTTCAACTTCTAATCTACTTCCTACTCTTCTTACATTTTGTATTGAACCATTGGGAAGCACGTAACTTGTTAAGTTACTCGAACTACCAAGTTTCCTTGTGCCAGTTGGATGTATAACTACATCACATATCTTTTTCTTTCCCATATTTTCACCTACTATTAATTCTTAGAATCAGACAGCACTTCTACTCTTTTTACCACCGTCAGTGGTAAATGAAGTTTAAACTTAAATGTTAATTTTTCTATAATTTTAAGTCAAAAAAATTCTAAATTCTAATATGATTAAATGGCTAAGGAAGAAGATGTAGAATATGTATATGAAAAACCAAAAGAAACTAAAAAATCTCATAAAGAATTGATTGAAATTTTAGTTTTAATTGTTATTATAATAGCTCTTTCTGGATACTTTATTTATACTGTATACTTTCTTAATACTGACATTAATGGGAAGGTTGAATACGAGTATTTAGATAATGAAACTTACATTGTGGAAAATGAAACTTATATAACAAACTATTATACTTATACTATAGACAATCAAGCTTATGCAATACCTTCTGAATACGAAGGAGCAGAAGCAGTAAATTATGTAAAAGAAAATTATTCATCAAGTTTTTCAGAAGCAAAAGATTTTTGTATAAATCAATTTAATGGAGAATGGATAGACGATTCAGAAAAAATTGGTTGTTTTGATATGGAAGGTTTTTTTATATTGTTTTGCAGTACAGAAAATGTATTGAATATTTTAAATTTTTGCTATTTAATAGGAGGAATGCCTATTTGTTCTTCAACTGAAGTAAGTTGTAGACTATAGAGTATTCTTAGTCTTGATTTTTGCATATTTCAGACTATCTTGTCATAACAGGACACGAAATAAGGTTACCTGGAAGTTTTCTAGTTCCCCTATCTTCAAATTCATATGTAGCCGGTACTAAGCCTTCTGGAGTTTTTTTATATTTGTGGGAAAAGGTTTTTACTACTATACCTCTATTTCCACTTCTTCTTATCCGCGGGAAAATTGTTTCTGTCTCCACCGATGTTATTAAATTTGTTACAACGACGCTAACTGCATTTAAAAGGCCAGGACAAACTTCTCTGTCAATAACAACATCTTTTCCCAAACGACATTTATTTTCTTGTTTTAAAATAATTTCATATCCTGCATTTTCATATGCTTTTACAAGATCTTCAAATGTTTTGTATCTTGGCATATTTTTTATTAGAATAGTAAAAGATTTAAGCTCTTGTTTTGTGAAAATTGGTTATAAACAAATTAATATTCCAACAAAAATATTAAGATAAATTAATAAGCATAAATCTTTAACCTTTTCATTAATTTTATGCCAAAAACTAAATTACCAAAACCAAACTCTGAAAATACAATATCTATTCCTCCAAGTAAAAAATATCCTAGACACCCTGTTTCCACTTATGTTTGGGAAGCAATTAGAAGACTTTCTGAAAAAGAAGTTATATATTTTTCAGCCACAGGTGAAGCTACAGCAAGGGTTGTTGATGCAGCAGAAGTTTTGAAGAGAAAAAAATCAGATCTTCATGTTGTATTTATAGGTATTGGAAGTGAGATTTCAGAACATGAAGAATCAACAAGATACACAACAAAGATGGTTATTGGTATATCTGAAAAGGACTATAAACTTGTTTTCAAATTTCTTAAATAAGTTATTAATTTAAAAAAGGTTATTGTTTGCGAGATATTCGAAAGTTCCAAACCTTCACCTTCTCTTTAACATTTTCATAAATCTTTTAGGATTTGAAGGTGTTATCATAAAGTATTTACCATCTTTTGTTGTAATCAGAACAGTATCTCTCAGATTTGTTACTATTAATCTCACCCAACCCAAATTGGGAACATAAAAAAATCCAGAATAAAAACTTGCACCAACCCTAAAATTAAAAGGAAACATTATCTTTTCAACATTTTTAATGTCTTTTAACTTTATTTTAATTGCTACAAAAGGCGACCAAGAAGTTAACAAACCATCTTTAATCTTGTATTTTATATTGTAAAAGCTTATTATCAGAGTTAAAAGCATAAAAAGGACAAAGAGCATTACACCGTTTATAATAACTTGTGCAGAACAGGGGAGTAAGTATAATTCAGCTAATAAATATATCCAAAGATAAAACAATGCAACAATGATTGTTAAGGCTATATACAATCCACCTATCCATTTGCTTTTGTAAGGTTTGTTGATAATCTGTTTTCTCATAATAAAGAATTAGCAAGAGTCTGGATATAAGGTTTTTGTGAGAGATACAAAATTTTCTAACAATTTTAAATCCTGATTTTTCTATAACCAATCCACATAAACTTAAAAAGATTAGTATTCTTATAAAAAATATGGCTGAAGAAAAATTAAAACAAGAGCTATACAAAATGATTGAACAAGATTTAGATATTTATAAAAAAATGATTTTAAAAGCTCATGAACTTGGAGGCGTATTAATTTCACTTTCTGATTTTGGCTCAGAAGAAAGATGTATGCACCTTGTTAGAGCATATATTTTTGAACGTAATCTAAAGGAATCAAGAGAAAGAAACGGCCTCTATTTTGAATTAACTGATAAAGGAAAGGAAATAGCTGAAATGTTTGAATCAGAGAATAAATAATCATTAAATCCTGATTTTTCTATATTTTTAGTATGTTAATTCCTTTTGTAGCTTTAGTAATAGTTGTATTAGGAATAATTGTAGTATTAGTTGTATTGAAAATAAGAAAAGGGAGAAAACCACAAAAACCAAATTATCGTGCCTTTTTTTTCATGGGAATTTGTTTTCTAGCAATGGGAGCTGCACTCATACCGACCAATCCTGGGTTCATGGGATTTACTGGACTCGGACTTGTGTATATGGCAATTGGTTTAGCTAATAGAGACAAATGGCCAAAACAGAAAAAGAAAAAGCGATAGCATGAAGAAGATTTTTTGGGTTATTGGAATTGTGATAACAATTATTTTAATTCTTTGTTTCATTTGGTATTATTTCATAGATTGTGTAGGAAGATGGGAAGAGATTAAAGAAGATGAACACTGTTGTTTTGACTTAGACAAACAAAGCACAAAATTAGGTAAAAATCTCTGTGTTCCTTCAGGAGTTATGATTTCATGAAACTCCTAATCATTCTCATTTTAGCAATAGTTTTGATAGCTGGATGTATTCATGAAGAGCCACCAGAAGCATTTACTCCACAAACAAAAGCAGAATTAATTGTACAAGAAAACTCAGAAAAAATCAAAGAAGATTTGCAAGTTTTTGGATTAGAAATGGATAGTAATGAATTAATAAAAGAAGATGAAAATTTCTGGATAGTTATAGTTTATGACCCATATAGAGGGAAGGATGTTCAACCATTAACTTATTGTGTGGTTAAGGCTTATGTAAATAAAAGTTCTGAAAAAATTGAATATTTACGTTTTGGTTTGTTGTGTCCTCCAGAAACTGAGGAAAACAAATGTAAAAATTTCAAATGTTTCCATCATCATACAATAGTTCAAACTGCCATGTGTAAAGGAAGTGCAAGATGTTTTGATAGCATAATTACCAAAATAGTAGACGGTGATACATTAGATGTGAACAATACTACACATATTGTCAGAATAAGACTAGCATTAGTAGATGCACCAGAACCTGATCAAACAGGAGGACCTGAAGCTAAAGAATTTGTTTCAAGTATATGTCCTGTAGGTTCATCAGCAAAAGTAGACGAGGATGATAATCAAACTAAAGGTAGTTTGGGTCGTATTGTAGCAGCTATTTACTGTAATAAAATAACTCTTAATAATGAATTACTTGTTAATGACCATGCTGTCATAGACCAGAGATTTTGTAATATTAGTGAATTTGCAAATGAAAATTGGGCTAAAGATGAATGTTAATCCTTAAATCCTGATTTTTCTATATTTTTAGTATGAAGAAGAAAGGTTTCTATCTTTTCGCCTACACCAGGTATGTCTGATATGTCTTCAATTTTTTCCTCAAAAGAAAAAATTTCGTCGAAAATCTTCTAAAGAGCTAGAAATTAGTCGAGATTTTAAAGATTACTTATAATTACTTCAACTGGTGTTCCTAAAAATTTTGATTTTTCCTCTTTTTTTATATTTAGCATATTCATTGTTTTATTTTCCAGTTCAAATCCATTAAATTCTCCAAACTCACTTAAAATTTTTTTAATCTTTTTAGAAATGTTTTCAGGTAATTTTTTTTCTATATCATCTAAATTTATATTTGATCTAATTGAATATCCTTCTTCAGATATTGTTTTATCTTTAATCATTTTAAGGAGTTCATTATAAACTTCGAAGCTAAACGGTCCATGGTGATAAATTATAAAATTATTTCCGATTATCTTTTGATTTGTTAGTTTATTTTTATCAAAATCATAGTGTTCTAAAAGAAACATTAATTTCATTAATTTGAGTCTACCTTCTAAATTTTTAACTCTATTTAAAATATACAAAATTGAATTTTTAGTTAAAAATGGTCTTCTGTTAAAAAGATTGTCTATCTGTTTAAACACCCCTATCACCATATTATATATTTTTTATCCTAAGACTTAAATATTTTGTAAAATCATCAATGTCTGATTCTTTAGAAAATGATGTTAATTAAAAGTGGAAGTTTCCAGGTATAATTTTCTCTTTCTGTAGTTTGCTAAAGAGGTTTTTAAAGCCATCAGTAGCACGAAGAAGTATTTCTATTTCATTCTTTTTTTCTGCAATAATTATAAAGACCATAAGGACTTTTTCGATTCGAGGATGATTAATTGTTTTTTGTCTTTCAATCTCTTCTTCTATATAGCTACACACGTTTCCTGTAGAAAATATTCTTTTAATTTCTAAACATAATTTCTTGGACCCAAAAAAACAATCTAATTCGTGACCATTAAAAAAAATCATTCTTATTTTTTTCTTAAATATTTTAGTCAATTGTTCAGATAAAACAATATTTGTTATTTTCCCAGTAAAAAATTGTGCACTTATAAATTTTTCTATTATCTCAATGTCTTTTTTTATTTCTATTTTAGCTATTTTTCTTAACAATTTTATGATATCTCTTTTAATTTTTATAATATCGTACAAAAAACCTGGTGATTCGAAATGAGAAGAATCAAAAAGAGACAAATAAAATAATTTATTTAAAGTATCCTTTCCTATTTTTTGAATATCAAATATTTCATCTAAACGATAATATGTTCCTTTTGTTCTTTTCTTAATTCTTTTACGACGCATAATGTTATTTAATTGAAACTACTATTAAAAATAAGTTATTTTGTGAGACATACAAAACTTTCAAACAATCTTTTTTCCTAAGTAAATTCATATTTAACTCTCACATTTGACGCGTGACTTAAACCCCATTTTTGATGTCTAATATATATTTTATAGTATACATATTACAATCATACTAATAGAAAATACATATCATAACCTATTTACTATCCTATATCTATAACATAATATATATGATAAAACTATAATTCTAAACTATATACACTAACAAATAAATCACAACAAATATCTCGCACTACAATTACCCTATCTAAACAGGCTTTATTTGGCTATGAAATTCATCTAAGATCCTTTTCATGTATCCATAGAACGCATCTGGATTAAAAAAATACACAGTTTTGTATTTTTTCTTTTCTTTATCAGTAAAAATACGTTTGTCCTGGATCAATTGTATCTTTTTCAAGGGATTTATCACAAAATAAAATGTTCTTTTAGGTTTTTTGTACTGGTTGAACTCAATTCCCAGAGCATTAGCAAGCTCTTTATATTCCATTGATCCCTCTCTTTTCAATATTAATATAGCCTTTTTAGCCATTTCACGAATGTGAGAATTCCTAGCAGACTTACCATACAACCATGTCATTAATTCTTTCATAAAAATCACAAAACACCTAGATTAATAACAACTGTCCCTAATTAAAAATATTTGTATTATGCAGTCCACAGATATGTCCATCAGTGGTATATCTGAGCAAATGATCAGGATTATACACCAAATACATATTAGAAATGTTAGAAATCAATATTAAGTGTCCTATGTGGTTTTTCAGGTAAAAAATGATCCAAATAGGTATACTAAAACTATTATTTTTTAACCTTAAAAGCAACTGCTTTAACTTTTTTGTGCATTTTATGAAACTTTCTTCTAATTCCTTCAAAATCATGTGCAATATCGATTCCTTCATCAGTAAGTCTCACAATTTTTATTCTTCCTTTTTTCTCAAAAACAACCAAACCCAATTTTCTAAACATGTCTAAAACTTTTACAGTATGAGAATAGGTGCAATCAACAACTTTTGAGACTTGGGTTGCATATTTTATGTCTTCATTTTTTAAACTAGTGAGCATTCTAACTGGTTTTGGTCTTAAAAATAAGTTTTCAAAGATATTTTTTTGAACTTTAGTAAATCTCACAAACGCTCACCTATTAATTTTTTATAAAAATATATATTTAAACGTGATGTATGCTTTATTAAATATATTTTTTGTTATTATCTTTTAAAAATATACTTAGTTAACTATTTAGCATCCTATATATAAAATGATATATGTTATGTTTAATATATATAAAAAAATATATTTTCTATTAAAGTGGAAAAAATTTGTATTTCGAAGCCTCACGAAAACAAAGTGAGAGTTATTTTACTTGTAAGGCAAAATACAAAATAATTGCCATTATGACAACAATTATAATAATTACAAAAAATAATGGGTTAGTAATTAAATATGTGAAAAAATCAATAGCAAAAAATTGTGGAACTTCTATACTTATGTTAAACAAATAGGTAACTAACAATATTTCTGGTATCATTATAAGTACTATTAAAACTAAAAGGATGCTTTTTAAGTTCATATTATTTATATATAGTTATTTTTAAATAAATAAAATATGGATTTGCCTTTAGCTACTGTTGAAAAAATATTAAAAAGATCAAATATGAGAATTAGTAATGATGCTGTAAAAGAATTTGCCATGTTTTTAGAAGAAATAACAGCTGATATAGCATCTGAGGCAACTGCAATAGCAAAAAGTGAGGGTAGAAAAACTGTTCTTGTTAAAGATGTTTTAGAAGCAAAAAGAAAATTGGAATAATTTATTAAATAAAATATATAACAATGTTATAAAATGTTAATTTTAAATATTTATGTATCAATAATACATTTATGAAGAAAAGGATCCAAAACGTATTTTTTGAATTAATAAAAAACTCAAAAAAAAGTGATAGGGAAATAGCAAAAAAATTAAAAATTTCTCAACCAACTGTAACAAGAATAAGAAAAAGACTTGAAACCCAAGGTTATATAACTGAATATACTATTATACCAAATTTTCCTAAAATGGGCTTTGAAATTACTGCTTTCATTTTCTTTCATGTTGATAGAGCTAAAAATAAAAAAATTAAAACCGGTGCTCATACTTGGATAAGTAAGCATCCGAATATAGTATTTGCTGCTGATGGTGATGGAATACAGGGAAAAAATTGTATGTTAGCAACTATACACAAAAACTTTACTGAATATACCAAATTTGTTAATGAATTTAAAGCAATGTTCGGCGGGTATATAAAAGATTTAGAAGCATTTCTGGTTCCGCTAGCAAGTAAAACGCCTAAATATCTTTCTTTTAAGTCTATAGAAAATCTAATCAGCGATCACTCTCAAACATAGTAAAAAAAGAATATAAGTTTTAAGATGCAATTGATTTTATGGATATTGAGACAATAGTAAACAAAATTATAAAAAAGACTAACTTAACAAATGAAGAAATTAACAAGAAAATTCTTGAAAAACAACAAGAGCTTTCTAATTTAGTATCTAAAGAAGGCGCTGCTTATATAATAGCAAAAGAATTGGGGTTGGACATACTACCAAAAACAAAAAGAAGGCTTGAAATAAAGAATGTTGTGCCTAAATTAAGAAACTTAAATCTAAGTGCTAGAATTGTTAAGGTTTTTGAGCCAAAAGAATTTAAAAGAAAGGATAAAATTGGTAAAGTGGCAAATGTAATTCTTGGTGATTCTTCAGGAACAATTAGATTATCTTTATGGGACCAACAGACAGAAATTGCTGAAAAATTAAAATCTGGTTTACCTGTAGAAATATTTGGAGCTTATACAAGAGAAAACGGAATAGGTGGTGTTGAAATAAGATTAGGGAGTAAAGGTGGGATAAAAATTTTAGAAGAATCTGATCTTCCTTCTCTAGAAAAAATTAAACAAAAAGAAATAACACATGAAAACATTATTAATTTGAAAGAAGGTAGTATGGGTGAAATAAGAGCTGCCTTGGTTCAATTGTTTGAAACTAATGCCTTCTATGAAATATGCCCTGAATGTAAAACAAGAGTGGCAAAGGAAGGTGACAAATTTAAGTGTAAAGAACATGGAGAAATTGAACCTAAAAAAACAATTGTATTATCTGGGGTTGTTGATGATGGAACAGGAAATATTAGAGCTGTATTCTTTAGAGATAATGCCCTTAAACTAATAGGAATAGATATTGATGAGGCATTAAAAATACAGGGTTCTTTTTTTGAAAATTTGGATGTTCTTGGTAAAGAATTTATAATGTTTGGTAGGGTGAGAAGAAATAAAATGTTTGGTAGATTAGAATTTGTTGTAAACAATATTAGAGAAGCTGATGTAGAAGGGGAGATAAATAAAATTATAAATAATTTAACACCGAATGTTTAAGTGATGCTCTATGACTAAAAAAATTGAGGATATATCAGACATAGCTGGTGTAGGTGAAAAAATAGCAGAAAAGCTTAAGAAAGCTGGTTATATTGATTTAATGAGTCTAGCAGCTGCATCGCCTTTAGAAGTTTCTGAAGCTGCTTCAATAGGAGAGGTAACAGCTGGTAAAATAATTCAAACTGCTAGAAAAGTCTTAAACATTGGTTTTGAAAAAGCTACAGATGTTTATGAACGAAGGAAAAAAATAGGAAAAATAAAAACTAGTAGTGAAAATCTTGATGATTTATTAGGAGGTGGTATAGAAACACAAGCTGTTACAGAACTACATGGAGCATTTGGATCAGGCAAAACACAAATAGGTTTTCAATTAGCAGTTAATGTTCAATTACCAGCAGAAAAAGGGGGTTTAGAAGGTTCTTGTATATATCTTGATGTAGAAGGTACATTTAGACCAAGTAGAATAAGACAAATGGCAGAATCACAGGGTCTAGACGCAAAAAAAGTATTGGAAAACATTTATGTTGCAAGATGTTATAATTCTGACCATCAAATGGTTCTTGCTCAAAAAGTCGGTGAAATGATAAAAGAAAAAAATGTAAAGCTTGTCATAATTGATAGTGTAACTTCTGCTTTTAGAGCAGATTTTATAGGAAGGGGAACATTAGCAGCAAGACAACAAAAACTAAATAGACATTTACACACCTTACAAAGATTAGCAGATGTACATAATATTGCTATTTATATAACAAACCAAGTAATGTCAAGGCCTGATATTTTATTTGGAGATCCTACTACTCCAATAGGAGGTCATATACTAGGGCATTTTAGCACTCATAGAATATATCTAAGAAAATCTAAAGCTAATAGAAGAATTGCAAGAGTTATTGATTCTCCAAATCTTCCTGAAGCTGAAACTGTTTTTTTAATCACTCCTGAAGGTATAAAAGACCCAGAAGAGTAATTATAAAAATTTCTTTCCTAAAATTTCAGTAATGCAACTTCCTGACATATATATTCTATCATGCTTCAATAAATTACGGGGCTCGTTAACCTTGACTAAAAAATAGAACTCATTATTTATTTTATTTCTTTTTATATCTATAATCTTTCCGGTGCCTTTTATTTGTGCTTCAGGGTCTTTTTCTGATTTTGGCACAGAAAACTTTACCTCATAATCCCAACCAATTGCTCCAATTAACATAATAATGATACAGAATTAAAAATGTTTAAATGTTTCCTATTGTATCGTTCTTTGACGTTTTTATTAAACAATGCTCTTTTCTGAAATAATTATAAAATCTCCAACAGATTTTACTGCGGAAAATGGAATCAACAACCTTCCTTTTTCATCTTCTGAAAGCTTTAATTCAACAGATTGTTTTGTTGGCTCAGCAAGAACAATATTCATCAACTCTCCTGATTCCGTTATAAAATTAACATCGCCAACAACACCAAACTTTCTTCCACTTTCTTCAGAAACAATAGTTTTACCAATTAAATCTTTAGCTTTTACCATAAAAACACCTTAGTATAGTTTTGTGGTTTAGATATTTAAATTTATTTTGTTTAATTAATAATAGTGATAAAATGAGTGGAAGTTTTATTTTAGGCGTCGAAAAAATGAGTGAAGGTATAAAAATTTTAGGAAAATCTAAATTTATGGAAAAAGATAAATTCGAAACTGAAATTGGTAATGAATACGCAAAAGAACTATTAAATATGAGATTGATTAAAATGGCAAAAGAGGGTGACAAAGAAATTTATAAATTAAGTCCTATAGGTGAATCTCTTTACTTATTTAGACGTAGGTTTTTCTAATATATTTTTTATTAATTTGAATATTTTAGCATTAGTTTGTTTTATGTTTAATTCAGAATTATCAATTGTATAGTCGGCTTTTTTTAACAGTTTTTCTATTCCATGGCTTTTTTCTAATAAATCTCTAAATTTGATATATCTCACACTTTCTTCTTTCTCAAATCTTCCTCTTCTTAATTCTCTTTCAACTCTCACTTTAAATGAAGCTACAACAGCTATTACAATTGGTCTTGTTTTAGCAATTTCTTTTATATATTCCAAATTTTTATCAGATCTAAAACCTTCTACAACAACTAATTTTTTCTTGGATTTTTGGATTTTATCCCAAACTCTTTTTACCAATAGTTTTTCTCTGCCACCAGTATGAAACCAATGAGCAATTAAAGCGTCTGTTTTGGGTACGTAATTTAATCCTCTTTTTTTAATCTCCTCTCTTATAATATCTCCGGTATGAAATATACCAGCATTAAATTCTTTTTTTATGAATTCAGCTGCTGTAGATTTTCCAGAACCAGGTAATCCTACTATCAAAATCAATTTTTTTGGCATAGAATTAATTGTTTAAACATCTACTTCAATTTTATTCTTAAAACAATAACTCTAATTTACTTAAAATTTTGATAACTTTTTTGATGTTTAAATATAATAACAACCAGAAAGCTGTCCAAAACAACCATAGATTCAAACTCATTAATCCTAAAAACATTAAAATAAATAAAACTAGTTCAATCTCTTTTGCTTTTTTAAAATCTGTTATTTTAATTTTTTTCACTAGTATCACTGTTATTTTCACTTATAAAGTTTAAGTTCTCTTCCTTTTTGTTCCGGATCTAGTAAACGATTTAACCAACTTTTAGAATCATTTGGATTTTTTGTATGCGGATTCACATTATATTTAACAGATTCACCTCTTTGTCTTCCACCCATTTTATCACCATATAGTAATAGAAATGATTAATATTTAAAGATATCACTTCTTAGTAATAAAAAGCGATAGATTTATATACCACCACTTACAAGTAAATAATAGATAAATATGACCAAATATAAGGAACTTACTGATTTGAAAAGTATAGGAAAAGCACTTGAAAACGGTGCATATAAATTAAATGTTACTGATGAAAACACATATTGGAGAAGTGAGAAAACAGGACAAGCATATAGTTGTAGAACTGATTATGCACTTAAGGCTATAGGTAAAGATTATATACCTGAGGGAAGAAGTCCTGCATCAGTTTTCGCTGAAGCTATTTTAGAATTGAGAGCTGATCCAAGAAAACCACAAAAAAGATTTCCGTTTGATTATAGAGCCTAACTTTCAACAAACAATGTCTTTAATTTAGGTGTCAATGCATACATGAAAGCTTTTCCTCTAGCTTCTCTTAGAACAAACCCTTCTCGCATTAACCTTGTAAGAATATTGTTTATAGACCTTATAGCATGGCTTTTACTTTTATAATTTTTTAATTCTAATTCCTCGACAACAGTTCTAGGTGTAAGCCAATCTTTTTTTGATAAAAGCTCTAGTATAATTTTTTGTTTAAATGGTAGGTTTCTAATTTTCTCATCTGTTGGTGGTTTTGGCATAAAAGTAACTACAGGTTCTTCAAGTCTCACTTTTGGAAGTTCAATTTCCTTATGCTCTTCTATGAGTTTCTCATCTATAAGATCTAGATTCTTTTCAAGAGCTGATTTAACTAACCTATCAGAAAATTTTAAAACTTCTCTAGGGAATCCTCCTGTTCTTTCATGTATTTTCTCTATAGCATCTTCTGTAAACGGTTTTATTCCCTCTCCTCCAACATCTTCTATCCTCTTTTTTATTAAATCTTTAACTTCATTTTTGTCTAAAGAAATCAAATTTATCCTTGTAGTTATTCTCTGATCTAATGTCTCTAAATTTCTTTTTATATTATCTTCCAAAACAGGCATTCCGGCCATAATTAAACTCACATTATCAATTTGATCTGTTAAAACTCTTAGCCATTCCAAAACATCTTTGTTAGTCTCATGAGCCTCATCAACTAGAAAAACCAAGTGATCTCCTCTTATTTTTTTATTAATGTATTCAGGTAAATTATATAATGATGGTGTTCTTCTCAAAATTCTTTCCCATATACTAAAACCAAATATATCTGTAAATAGTCTCACAAAGTCTTCTGGATTTTCTGGTGGTTTACTCACATATAATTTTGAAGTATCATAGTTTGTTTCTAACCATTTAAGAAAAGTACTTTTTCCAGCTCCTGTTCTACCTGTAATTAATGCTATTCTGTGCTTATTTCTAATATGATTTAAAACAGCATTTACTTGCTCATTATAACCAACAAACAATTTTGGATCAATTTTAAGAACAAAGGGGTTTTCTTTCCAACCCCATTTTGTAAAACCATTATTCATAAAAATATTCACGTGAAGTAAATATTTAAAGTTTTCTATTCACGTGAAGTGAAACGTGAAGGTTTTGTGAAGATAATGCGAAGTTTTCTTAATGTTTTATATTTTTTACATATATTACGTGAAGTTTGTTGTGAAATAAATGTGAAGTTTATGTTTAAAATAATTTGTGAGATATAACACGTGAAGGTTTTGTGAAGTTCACAATATATTCACGTATATTCACGTAATGTTCATGTGAAGTTCACATCTTCACACGTGAAGTTAACGTGAAGTTAATTTTATGTTATATTTATTATATAGTATTCACGTGAATATGTTAATTGGTGTGAGTCTAAAGTGTGAGTTAAGTGTGATTGAAATAGAACACAGACGTGAAGGTCTTGTGAATATTCACATGAAGAAAAAATCGACAAATTATTAAAAAATTGAAAAAATTAATCGACAAATTATTAAAAAATCGTACAAAACAAAACTTTTTATATTTATTCAAACCATATATATACAGGTGTCGCATTTGCAAAGAAGAATTAAAATAAAACTATTGAAGATATTCAATGCTTTAAAGAATAATGGACCTCTGCATATAAGAGGTCTTGCTAGAATAACAAGTATACATCCAGCAACTGTTTCAAGTATTATTAGTAGATTAAATTACTTTTTTGATATAGATAATATAGAAATTGTGCCTGGTTTTAGAGCTAAGATCATAAGGTTAAAAAACCCTGATATAAAAATTGAAGACGTAGAAAGGTATCTTGAAGTTAGAAAGCAGATAAGAGGTGTATAATATGGGTATAAGAGATAAGTTATTGGTAAGATCTGGTGTATTCGCAAACGAATCTAAAGCTTCTTATGCTATATCAATATTTGATACTTTAAAGAAAAGTAGAGTTTTATTAAGTGGTGATGGAACATACTCAATTGAAGATTTTCCTAAATATCTTACAGAACGTTGTGGGGTAGATCCTAAATACACAGAAAAAGCAATTGAATTGCTTAAAGAAGAAAATCTAGGTGAATTAGCTAGAAAAGTAGAAATAGTTAAAATTAGGAAAAAATTAAGCGAATTTGGAACTAAATCTTACTAATTTCTTTAGCAATTATCTCTAATTCTCCCTTATATTCATCCACTCTTCCTAAAACCGAAACCTGATGCCCATTTTCTAGCTCATAAGCAGTATCAATATTTGAGTTTTTAAAAGCTACAACAGCAACTTCTCCTGTATCATCTGCAACCTTTAGAAACACGTGATCGTTTTTGCTTACATAAACAGAAGTTACCATGCCTGTTACTCTTTCTATTTGACCTATTTTTAGATCTTCTATTTTAACTATGTTTTCTTTGTTATACTGTGTAATAAAGAATAGAGCTATGATCCCTAGAATTGCTATTACTATTGATATTTTTAAAATATCCATAAAATTAATAAGAAAAGGCATAATTTTCAATGTTTTTTACTACTTTTGGTTGTGATAAATTTATATACTACTTATTAGTAATTATGTATAGTGATACAATGGATAAACTAGAGGAAATAAGGAAAAAAATAGAAAAACTAGAAAAAGAAGGTAAAGAATTAAAGCAAATGAGAAAAGATGCAAATACTCTAAAATATATTAGAAAAATATCAATTCTGGATGGAGATGAATATAAGGTTGATTGAAAGGATTATAATTTAATATTAAAAACTTCTTCATATACTGGTCCACTAGGAGACAATTTTGATTTAAATAATTTTATTGTGTCTACACTCATTTTTCCTATTTCTTTATCCTTTAATTCTTCTACAAGAGCTATTAACTCGTTCTTATTTCTAGCTGATCTAACCCTTCCTAAAGTTAAATGCGGTATAAACTTTCCTTCTTTAAAAAAACCTAATAACTCTATAGAATCTTGTATGTTTTCAGCTAAAGATGTTATTATGTTATATCCTTCTTTTACTCCAAGCCATATGACTCTTATATAGTTTTTGCTTGGAAAAGCCCCAATTCCTTTGATTTCTATTTCAAATGGCTCAAATTTTTCAGATACGTCCTTGAGAATTTGTTTTAATTTATCTACTTCTTGTTCTCCTATTTCTTTAAAGAATTTTAAGTTAAAATGTAGGTTTTCTGGTTCAACAAATTTTATATCAAAATTAGAAAATCTCTTTTGAATGCTTAAAATCTTTGGTTTTAATTGATCTGAGATTGGAATTCCTAAAAATGTACGCATAAACTTATTATATGTCAATGAAATTTAAACATATATTTTACAAGATACAAAGTTTTATAAATCTCGAATGAGAATTTTTAATCCCGAAGAAAAAATTGTGTTTTAAAAATTAAGAAACTACAACATATTGTGGTTTTCTATGTTATGTCCTCATTGTAAATCGTCTAAAACTCGAGTAATAGACAAAAGAAATACTGAAAAAAATAAGATAATACGAAGAAGAAGAAAATGTCTAAAATGCAAAAATCGTTTTACAACATATGAAAGAGCTGTTCTAGACCTAATAGTTATAAAAAAAGGTGGAAAGAGAGAAAGGTTTAATAGAAACAAACTAAAAACTGGAATAATGAAGGCTTGTGAAAAAAGGCCTGTTAGTCTTAGAAAAATTGAAAGACTTGTAAACGAGATTGAAGTAGAGCTTAGAAAATTGCATAAAACAGAAATCAAAAGTAAAATAATTGGAGATTTTGTAATGGAAAGGCTTAAGAAAATAGACAAAGTGGCTTTTGTAAGATTTGCTTCTTATTACAAACATTTTAGTGATATACAGACATTTAAAAAAACATTAAGGTGATAAAATGGTTGAAAGAATTCGAAAAAGAGACGGAAGAATTGTTCCATTTGAACAAGAAAAAATAACAAATGCTATTTGGAAAGCTGCACAGGCTGTCGGAGGTACTGACAGGGAAAGAGCAAAACAGCTATCAGATCAGGTAGTTGAAATTATTAATAAAAAATATGATGGAAAAACAGCAACAGTTGAGAATATACAAGATATTGTAGAAAAGGTTTTAGTGGAGAATGGTCATTACAAAACTGCTAAGGCTTACATATTGTATAGAGAAGAGCATAAGAAGCTTAGAGATGTAAGGTCTTTACTTCTAAATGTAGGAGACGTGGTTGATAACTATATATTAGAAAGCGAATGGAGAATAAGAGAAAATGCTAATATTGATTTTTCATATTCTGGACTTTTATGGCATGGTGTTGGAACTATAATGGCATATTATGCTTTAAATCAGGTTTATCCAAGAGAAATAGCAAGAGCACATACAGAAGGTGATTTTCATTTACATAACTTAAGTATGAGTTTATGTGGCTACTGTGCTGGTTGGAGCCTCAAACAACTGATTCTTGAAGGTTTTAATGGTGTAGCTGGAAAAGTTGAATCTAAACCTGCAAAACATTTAAGAGCCCTAACAGGTCAAATGATTAACTTTATTGGAACTTTACAAAATGAGTGGGCTGGAGCTCAAGCTTTTAGTTCTTTTGACACTTATTTGGCACCTTTTGTTAGAGCTGATAAGCTAAATTATAAGCAAATTAAACAAAATATGCAAGAATATTTGTTTGGGATGAATATCACATCTCGTTGGGGAGGCCAGACACCATTCTCTAATATAACATTAGATTGGACAGTTCCTGAAGATATGAAGGATGAGCCTGTAATAGTAGGCGGGAAGCTTCTTGACACTACTTATGCTGATTATCAAGAAGAGATGAACTTGATTAATAGGGCTTTTATTGAAGTCATGACTGGTGGTGATATGAAGGGTAGAGTATTCACTTGGCCCATACCCACATATAACATTACTAAAGATTTGGATTGGGATAATGAAAATCTTGATTTATTGTTTGGAATGACATCAAAATATGGTTTACCATATTTTCAGAATTTTATAAAAAGTGATTTAAAACCAACTGATGTCAGAGCAATGTGTTGCAGACTACAATTAGATCTAAAAGAGTTAAGACACAAGACTGGTGGTTTATTTGGTTTTGGTGAATCTACAGGTAGTATAGGTGTTGTTACATTAAACATGCCTAGAATTGGTTATTTTTCTAAGAATGAAAATGGTTTTTTGGAAAGAGTTGATAGATTAATGTATCTTGCAAAGGTGTCTCTTGAACTTAAAAGAAAATTGATTAGTAGATTAATGAATATTGGAATGTTGCCCTTCTCAAAAAGATATCTTAGTAATTTTGATCATCATTTTTCAACAATAGGTTTGGTTGGAATGAATGAGGCTTGTCTAAACTTCTTAGGTGAAGGAATTGCAACGCCTGAAGGAAGAAGATTCTCACTAAAAGTACTTGAATTCATGAGAAATAAACTAACAGAATTCCAAGAAGAAACAGGACATATTTTCAATTTAGAGGCAACACCAGCAGAAGGAACGTCTTACAGGTTAGCAAAAATA
>SMTZ1_10000647_pt1 | contig 33083 bp, 29 predicted proteins | sample DeeMarSWOR136_30_FD_25667 | JGI IMG/M metagenome (IMG submission 25667) | reverse complement strand
TGTCATTTGAATTCAAAGATTGAGCGGTAACTGTTGCATTTGCTAACATATAAACAGCGGTATAGGACCCTACTGCCGTGTATAAGGGTTCCATATTATACTCTTCTACATAATGATTCCAAAAAGGTATTGTTTTTGAGGTTTTAGATACATTATAAGTACTTTGATACTCTATTTCATAATGACAAGTTCCTTCAGTATCATCCCAAAAATCATCAGTTTGTGACATAACATTTACTCCTACCATCAAAGATTTCGGTTGTACAGCGGCATACGCTTTTGAAACGTTAATTGCTGCTTTTGAGGAGAATATTGGGATTACTACTTGAGCCCGAGATGTATTAATTTGATTCCAAATATCTACCATTTCAGAATACGTTACTGAAATTGATATAGGATATACTACAGGGGTATTAACAAGACCATATGTAAGAGAAGGTAAATAAGAGGAAATAGCTAAACTTAAAGGTTCAGCCCATGTTAGATCTTCTTGAAGAACCGTAACATTTTCACACAAACCATCATAGGTAGAATTAAGATGAAGGATAAGTGATGTGAGATATTCAAGAATATCGCTTCCAATGGAGGTACTATTAGTAGGCATTACCCGAAAGAAGTATTTGTATGTATTATAATCATTTATTACATTCGTGCAAAATATGTCTGGGGCAACTCCAGTAGAGAGAAAAGGGATTTCTGCTTCCATGATCACTTCTTGATAAGCTAATAATGCTTCTGCGCGATATCCTCCTGTAATAAAATGAGGATTATTATAGGTGATCATTCTATTCGCAGCATCTACTCCCTTAGGTGGCGATAAATTCTGATCATTCTCGTCAGTATCTTCCGCAGCTAACCCAATATAATAATCGGTCCCATTTGCGTAAATATCAATACCACCCCCCTCGTTAATTTCTCTTGCAGCTAGTAATGCTCCGTTCCATGCATGATCCCCAATAAAATGGTCCAGATCGTGTAACATACCAATTTTGACTAACCGGTTTGGCGAAATCGGAACAGAAACACCTGGAACTGTATAATTTCCCACAAGAATATCAGATAGCTCTGGCTGAATTTTTTTAATTTTATATTCTTCTCTATCATTGAAAAAGAGATTGTCTAAGCCAATTAAAGATTGAAGAGATAAGTATAATACAATTAATATTGTTAGTTTTTTTTTATTTTCCATTTTTTCGCCACTTAATAATGATTAATATCCAAATTAGATTATAAATATAAAATATCTAATATTTTCTTTAATAATTTACTAAACCGTTTTTCTATTTAAAATTTATAATATTACAAGTGAGAGATTAAAACTAATTCTTCCAGATATCTGCGGTGTAGCAGGGTACAGGAATGTCTTTCATTGTTAATAAACCCGCTTTAGCATCAATTATTTTTGGAATCAAATTAGCGACCATCGCAGAAGTACCTATATCACCATGAACGCCCCCAATAATTTTTTGATGGATGGTGGGGATTCCCTCAATTTCTATACTATCATATTCCTCATGTTGCCCTGCGTAAGCTACAAAATCTAAAAGGATTACGTTTTTGTCCCCTTTCTTAGCAACAGCTTTACTACCTAAGCCACATACATTACCTTTTGGTACAATGGTTCCATAAGAGGTAGTAAATTCTTCTTCTGTAATTATTGATTCTGGGGGGAATTCAGATACTTCTTCATAATTGATTCCAAGTGCAGATGAGATCATTTGAATAGATTCTATCAACCCTACGTGTCCTGTAATTTCTTTAGCACTGATTTTTTTATTAAATTCTTCGAATGTTAGACCTGTGCCGATCTTGCGTTGAAAGGGTTCGCGTCTCTTTGCAGAATTCATCATTCGTGTCACTTTAATCGATTCTACAGTTTGGCAAGGGGCTGTGATAACAATTGGTAATAAATCCATAAGATATCCAGGATTAATTCCTGTTCCAACAACAGTCACCTCATGAGATTTTGCTAATTCATCTAATTCTTTACAAAGGTCTGGATATTTTTGAAAAGGATAAGAAAGTTCTTCACATATTGAAATAACATTTATGTCTGATTTAACTGCTTTTTTAATTATAGGAGCTACTTTTTCTAATGATGAAGAGGTTGCAATGATCGCAACATCAACTTTTTCTCTTGAAATTACTTTATCTAAATCCTGTTCAATTATTATTTCTGAACTAGATTCAACGTTAAGAAGTTCATTCAATCTTTTACCCCTAAGCTGAGGATCTATATCAATTACACCTTTAAGATCAAGATTTTGACGCTTTAAAATGAGACTAGCAATTATTCTACCCATTGGTCCTAAACCAATCTGGATAACTGTAAATTTATTTCTCATTATAATCACTCATCTATTTTTAATTGAATTTTGATTTAGATATTGGTTCAGCAATTTCTTCCACAACTTTTTGAATTTGGTTAATATGATCGTGAGTGTGAGCCATAGAAATAGATCCTAATCCGTGTAAGCCTGAAATATTTCTATTGAAGAGCATTAATTGAATTAAGGCTTCTCTTTTCTTATCTTTGAATTCTATAATATCCCTCATAGAGGGATTTTCGATCCACTTTGACATACCATGAAGCATAATAATTGACTCATGTCCTACTGCTACAATTGGTATTTTGTTATCATTAAAGTATTGATTTAAGTTGTTTAATAGAGCATTACCTTCCTTATTTATTCGCTCATAATCGTTTTCAGATTTTTTCAATATTTCTAGAGTTTTAAATCCTGCTATCATACTAAGTGGATAACCAGAGAATGTTCCACCTCCAATCGGCACTTGATTTTCTGATAATGGAGCTGAACGATCTATAATTTCTTTTCTCCCTCCTATAGCTCCTATTGGCATACCTCCGCCGATAATTTTACCCATAGTAGTTAAATCAGGAATAACATTCAATCTCGTTTGATATAAAGCATGAGTAAAACGATACCCTGTAATTATCTCATCAAATATAAGTAAAATACCAAATCGATCAGTTTCTTCTCTTAATCTCTTCAAATATTCTAACTTAGCAGTAAATCCTCCACCACCCCCCATGAGAGGTTCCAAAATAACTGCTGCTAAATCATCTTTATGGGTTTTTATAAGTTCAAAAATACTTTCATTATTAATTTCAAAGGTAAAAATACCTGCTTTTTTTGCTTCTGGAAGACCAGGAGTGATTTCTCCCCCTTTTAAATTTTTTACATCATAATATAATGTATCACTTGCACCATGCCACCCTAATTTAGCTTTGGCTATTATTCTTCTTTTAGTAAAGGCTCGTGCTAATCTTGATGCATACATAGTAGCTTCAGTGCCTGTAACACAGAATCTTACTTTGTTAATTCCAGGATTATTTTGAATTATACTTTCTGCAAGTTGAACTTGATATTCTGTATTTGTTCCAAAATGCCAACCATAAGATAAATATTCTTTTATAATTTGTTGAACTTCTGGAGGATTATGACCTAGAATCATAGCAAAATGACCATTCCAGCAATCAACATACTCAATTTCATCAATATCTTTTAGATATGGTCCATATGCTGATTTTATAAATACTGGAAAACCTCCAATTAAATCCAGACCAAATGTTCGAATATTATGGGAAATTCCCCCAGGTAAAACATTTAAAGCTTTTTGCCAAATTTCTTTTGATTTTGGTCTATTTTTCTGAAATTTCTCTAATTCCTCTTTGATCTTCATTGAAATCTTTAATTTCTTTAATTATTTTGTTATATGATGAGTTAATGTTCCCCTTTTTTAATCTTTATTCTAGCATTTTCAATTTCGTTTCTAAGCACTTCTTTTTCTATTTCTGAGCCTAATTCAATTATATTACCATTCACATAGATCATTCTTGTAATACCATATTTTTGTAATATTTCTTTATTATCAGCAGGATATTCATTAAGAATCACATCATCTCCATATTCTGAAACAACTTCTCGCACTCTTTGGGCTTCAACATCACTTGTTAGACAGAAAGTACTCCAAAAGAGATCTATAATAATTTTTCCTTTTATGGGTTTGAATTTATAGTTTTCTTTCCTAAAAGTGGGTGGCTCTGCAGTTTGATCATATTGTTTCCATAATACAGCTTCCTCACCTCTCTGTACTGCAAGTTTAAAACCAAGTTTTAAGAAATACTTTGCCGGCATAAACCAAAAATCCCAAAAATAGCCGATGGTTGCAATTCCTTTTCGCCCTTGATTGATGGTTTCTTTCTCTGCTGCTTCAATTAATAGTTTTCCAATTCCTCTTTGAGCAAATTTTGAATGGGCGACTAAACATGGAAATACCATTAAATCTTTTCCTTCGATTTGCCATGGGTTTATTTCAATGGGCATAATATAGAGAAAACCAGCGTGATTACCATCCAAAAGAGCAACTTTAACTCTCAAACCAAATTTTTCCATAGATCTAAGCCATGAAATCCTCCGTGGAGCGGATTTTTCGTATTCAATATTATTTTCATTTACATGAGTACAGGTACTAACATAATATTCATCCACCTCAGTCATATCCCGTATTTCTATTTGTATTTTATTCACCATCTTTTTTAATTAAATAACTAGATAGATTTAATATCGGAACTATTGTAAAATTTTTTATTAAAGTTTAAATGTTAACTTAATTATTCTAAGTTGACGAGAATGGATTCGGACAAAATTGATGAAAAAATAGAAATAATAGATTTTTCAGGTGAAAAATTTCATAATCTTAGTGTACCATGTCCTTTAGTACTACTTTTAGTAATTGTCTTAGCAATTATAAATGGAATTCTCTTGGTGATGTATCCAAGATCTTTTGGCACAACTTTAATCAGTCTGTTCATAATTTTAGTTTTAGTTCTTTCTTATTATAATATTGCTGTAAAGAATCCAGGAAAACTCAGAAAATTCTCCATCTCTGATAATGGAATTGAGATTAAAGTGCCTCAACACCCGCTTTTTAGTGTTAAATGGTCAGAATTTGAAAAAATTGAAATAAGGCTAAAAAAATTCGATTTAAAACCCTATTATGCATACCAATTTTATTTCATTACTGATGATTCTGAGAATAAATTCAATTTAAGTTTAGCTGATTTTCATAAAGAAAAGATCCAAAATATTTTAAAAATTTTAAAAGATTTTGCCGTTCAAAAAGGAAAAGAATTTTTCTCGTTTAGAGAAACTGAATCCTCTGGTGTATTTTTTGCTGATGATTTAAATGTAAAATAATAAAAAATCTTATTAGCGAGTTATAATACGTTATAACAAAAATTCCGTATAACTAATCTACTTTAGCTCCACATGAAGGACATTCTGTTGTATTTTGAAGAGTTGCTCCACAAACTTTACAGAGTTTTATAGTTCTTGATGCCCTCTTTCTTGGTGGTCTTAAATTGGTAATTGAAACAGGTTCTTCAATTTCCTTTATAATATCAGGAGTTTTAGATTTTATTGGAGCATCTCTCTTTATTTTAATTTCAATTTCCTTTCCGAAAAATCCTCCAACTTTGACTTTTTTAACAGGTTCAGTTGAGGGTGGAGGTGAAGGTATTTCAGATTGTACTTGTTCTGTTTGTTCAATTACTTCTTCTTGCTCTTTAATTTCTTCTGAAATTTCTGGTTGTTCTATTATTTCTTCATGAATTTCTTCTTGTGCAAATTGTTCTACGGAATGTTCTGTTATTTTTTCACGCAATTCTATTTCTGGCAATTCTTCTGGCAGTTCTTCTTCTAGATCTTCTTCATAAACCATATTAACGAATTCCTCATCTAATTTCAATAATGTCTCACATTGAGGGCATCTAAAAATGTGTTTGAAACCAATATTTCTCGCTAGAGAGTATTTTGCGGCACAACAATTATGAAATTTGGCATCACAATTAAAGCATTTATGTATCTCATCAGAATAGGCCTCACATATGGGGCATAATTCCTGCTCACAAATAGTGCATACTTCTTGGTCGTTGGAAGAAAGACTTATTAGATCAACGGCTAATCTTTCATAAAAAACTTTATCTTCTTTTAAGATTTGATCTACATCTTCAGCTTTAAGGACATTAAATTCTTTCTTATTTTGAACTAATGAACCTAAGATATTTAGCAATAACTTTTCATCTTGGCAATAAAAAACACCTCCTTGAGATTCGCTGGCAATCACTTTAAGTTTAACATCATCTTCATAGAATTTTTCTTTTCCGACCCGAATTATATCAATAAATGCAGTAAATTTCTTAGCTTTAATTAACAAATCATAAAGTGCGTTATAATAATCTTCAGATAATTTACTTGGAGTGTCAGAAATAATTATAACACGATAATCTTTTCTAGTTTTCCTACTTTTTCTGAAAATGTAAGCTAAAATTTCATACAAACCATTTTCTAAATAACTTTTATCTACTTCTCTTGTTTCCCAAGCACGATTTATATTATCCAATACAGATTCAGAATCTTTTAAATCATACACACTAACAGGATTATCATCTTTTTGAAATATTATCAAACCATAAGAAGTTAAAGTATTAAATTTTTCTTTCTCTTTAATAAATGAGCCAATAGCTTTCAATAATGATTTTTTCTTTAGGAAATCCTTAATTACATCAATAAAAAATATGAATTCTTCTGAATTTCTAGCATTTGAGTTTGTTAGCATCTTAATTACAAAATATATTAGTCCGTATAAAAAAATCCATTATTTATAAAAGAATAATATCTGAAATTTTATTTATGTTTATTTATTATTTGGAAATTCCATTTATTTTACTTATTACTATATTTTAACATACTAAAATCAAGGGATAATTAAATCCCATAACCACAACTTGGACATTTAGTTTGAATAGTTCTATCTATCCGTGTTCCACATTGAGGGCAAATTATAAAGTTTGGTTTTTTCTTTTCCTTGTCCTTTTTCTTACCTACAGGTTTAGAAATTACTCTAGGTTGTTCAAGTTTGATCTTTTCTGTTTTTCCTTCAGGTTTAAATGAAGTTTTTGTAGTAGATCTCTCATATACAATTTTATCTCCAACTTTTTTTACAGTATATACTTTTCCAAAAAAGCCACCAACTCGTACAGTTTTAACTACATCTCCTTTTGGGACAGTTTCACTTGGAATTGGTGTAGGTTGAATTTGATCGGATTGTTCTTCATAAATTAAAGGATGTATTTCTTCCAAAATTTCTTCAAACACCTCTGTAGCCATATACTCCTTTACAGAACTTACTTCTACTTCCCCAGATACTTCGATAATTTCATCTTCATCTATTTTCATAAGTACATCACACTTAGGATTGGGGCATCGTAAAATATTCGGAATTCCTATATTATTATTGATTGTGTAATTTGTTATACAACAATTATGGTATGCCGTGTTGCAATCTTCACAAATCATTGGTATATCATAGACGTCCATACATATTGGACACACTTCCTCTTGGCAAAAATAACAAATCAGCTTCTGTGTAATATCTCCTTTTTGCAAGGATTTTGCTAATCTATTATAGAAAGCGTAGTCTTCTTTACTAATTTTAATATGATCAGGTTGATCAAGAAAAGTTGTTGGATATTGCTTAGTTTTTATTAACTTTTTAATAACATCTGAAAATTCTTTCCTATCTTTAATATAAAAAATTCCTCCTTTTGTTTCGCTTGCAAGCAAGTTTAGCTTTACATCATCACTAAAAAAACGTTCATCTTTCTCAGATACTCTTATGATATCAATAAATGTGGGAAAGTTTTTTATTTTTGAAACTAAATTAAATAATGCCTCTTGATAATCTGCTGATAAATCTGAAGGTGTGTCGGTGATAACTACTATTCTGTGAAATTTTGCCTTTTTTCTTACAGTTTCAGCTATGTAAGAAAAGATATAAAATAAACCATTTTCAAAATAACTTTGCATTTTCGGTCTAAATTTCCAGTTCTCTTCTATAGAATTAGCTATAATAGCTGAATCTTTTTTATCAGTAATAAAAACAGGATTTCCTTCTTCTTGAAAAATGAGTAATGAATAATGCCCTTTTAAGTTGACTTTATTTTTTTCTTCAATATAATTTTTTATACTTTTTATTATCTCTTTCTTCTTTAACAATTCTTTAGTTAAATCCAAGTAAAAATAAACATCTTCCACCATCTTTAAAACACTTAATCAGTTAAATTCTATAGAATTCTTCTAAGGTATTATTATTGATAATGTTAAAGCCTCTTTAAATAATTTATCAGAAATGTATCATATTGTGATAGTAGAAATAAATATAAATAAAAATTCATACAGCTTAATATTCATAAGGAATGTGTGAAATTACTAATAAATAGATAGTGAATTGTATGGAGGATTTTTTAAAAAAACTACAGTTTTCTCATTTTACAATAGAGATTTATCTCAAATCATTGGGGAAATCCCCACTAACTTATTATGAATTATACTCAATTATACGTAATGCAACTCCAGAGGAATTTGAAGAATCTTTAAATGAACTATTGAATGCTGGTTTATTTATTCAACAAGTACCTAAAAATCCAGAAATGATTTTGCAATATTTAGCAATTCCCCCAATTATTCCTATTTTAAATTACTATGAAAATATAAAAACAAGTTTGGCTGAGATAAAAAATTCAATTCAACTAATAATGATAGATGCTATAAATAAAATATTCGAAAACAATCAAGAAATTGAGTTAGATTCAGTTTCTATTGCTTTTCAAGAAAATAAAAAAGACATTGATGAAGATACCATAATTCAAAAACAAGAAGTAGAAGATATAGTAAAAAGCATGGAGGATTTAAACAAAATAAATGAGTTTCAATCTAATTTTCATCAAGATGTTAAAAGTATTATGCAAACAGAGTTCGCTAGTTTATTTAAAACAATAACTAATTTGAAATCAGAACTAATAGAAAAGATTAATTCGTTAGATTTCAAAAAACATAAGGACGAGATCATTTCAGTAATTGAGAATGCTTTTAAAGAAAAATTAGATGAATTTACAAAAAATTTTGTTAGTAATCTTCTCGAATTGATTGAGGTTAAATTCAATGGTGTTAAAAAAAAAATTGAAGGAACTATAAGCTCTGCTTTTCAATACCGAAACGATTTTAAAATGTTATTACTGAATATGCTCAATAATTTTGAGACAAAAATGAATATTATTAATGATGTTCTTAATGAAAAAAGAGAAAACTTATCTGCTGATATGAAGAATCTCGAGATAAATATTGCTGAAAATTTAAATTCTATAATTGAGAGATCAATAGATGAGGTCGCTAGTTTGAACAAACCTGTAGAAGATATTCTTAATATATACTATCAGCAAATTGTTAACTTAAATAAATTGTCAAAAAAAGATATTTGGATCATAAATAGTGTAACAAAAGTAAATGAAGAGATACAGAAGTTAATAGTAAATACTAAGGAAAATCTAATAATTATTATTCCCAAACTTGAAAATCACATAACTATTGAAGAGTTTAAAAATCTTTCTGGAAATGTAAAAATCAAACTTGCATCATCAGAACCACATACAAATAGTCTTGTTAAGAACTATAAAAGTATAAATAATTTAATCTATAAGAATTATGAAAATGATTATTTTATTGCTATCAAAAGCGATAAAAATTTTTGTCTTTTGGGAGTTATTATAGAATCACAAGATCCATTATATGATTTTATTGGAATTGCTACTAATTCTGAATTGTTGGTGGAAAAATTTGATCCAATAATTCAAAGTAGCTGGGAACAAGGGTACTTAGATACTTTTTATGGTGCGCAAAAAGCTGTATCATCTTCACTTTCATCTAAACCAGAGATTATAACACCTAAGGTTATCAAACCCATAATTCCCTCTAAAATAATTGAACAACCTGTAAATTTACAAGAACGTTATGTTTCACCTCTTAATAAACCTCAACAAGAAATGCCAGAGGTTCCAGTTACTACCCCAGCGCCTCCCCAACAAGTTGAAAAAACAAATGATTTAACAATAAAACTGCAAGAAAAAGTGACTTTTAGTTCAAAAGGTCCTAAAGTAGGTGATAATATTGGTGTATTGATTGATACAGCTTTCAATAATTTAATACAAAAATTAAATTCTGTTAAGGGTGATGATTTCAGTAAGGAGTTACAAAATATTGCTGATTTGGTCTTAGAGAAACGAGGTTTTTCTGTTACCCTGCACAAATTAAGAAGTGCAATTAATAGATATAAAAATAAAAGTGAATTATTATCCGATTTTGATAAGAAACAGATTCTCGAAGAAATTCAAGATTGGAAACAAAAACTTCTCTAATTTAATCTAAATTCATTTTTTTATGATACTTTTTATATTATTTCTTTTCCCTGTTTCGATAAAAATTTAGAATAAATCCTCTGATGATAATTAAATGTCCAAGTAAAAAAGAAGAGAGAAAAAAGATAGAAACGATCATAGAAGTAAGAAAATCTGGATTTAGTATACCAATTACTCCAAAAATGGGACATAATGGAGCTACAATTATAAATATGATATATATAGTCCTATCTTTCTCTCCGAAACTGATAAAAGTAGTAATATTAAACCAACCTATTAAAATCATAAAGAAGGGTATTAAGTAAGATGCTAAAGAGAGGAAAGGGTACGTAATGCTTCCCATAGCAAATGCATAAAAATAATTTGCATAAAAAAAAGTAATTAATAACAACGCACTTACAGGAGTTGGGACACCTGTGTAACCTGGTGTCGTAGAAATATTAAACCTTGCTAATCTTAAGATAGCTCCTAAAGCAAAACATATTGAGCCTATAATTATAACAATGTCATAAATATCTCCAGTTTTAAATGCTTGAAAGGTTAACATAGCAGGAGTAATGCCAAAAGTTAAAGAATCACTAAGAGAGTCCAATTCTCTTCCAATTTCATTTACAGTATTTGTTTTACGAGCAATATATCCGTCTATTAAATCAATCCCTAATGCAATTGAAATTAAAAAAAATCCTAGTGAGAGATAAACACGAGTTCCAATGCAAGCACATATTAGTGAAATAATACCTAAACTCGTTCCGATTAATGTTATGTAATCCTTTATTTTCAATAATTTAGGGATAGTTATATTTGACATATTGCTTTTTTACAATCTTATAATAATAATTAAACCTTATTCAATTAAATAATTTCCTTGAGAAAAAATTTATAATTATTCTGATTATAAGGTAATAGATTAAAGATATAAAAAACGTTCAATTAAAAATTTTTTTTCAGAATTATGGATGATTTATTCATTATTAATGACTCAGGTCAATTATTATTTAGTTGGCATTCAGAACAAGGCAATGGTAGTACTGATGATGATTTAATTAGTGGGTTTTTAACAGCTATTAGTAGTTTTGCAAGTATTGAAAGAGGAGAAGATATAAAATCCTTACAATTGATGGAAACCAATATTATTTTTGAGAGGTATTCTGAATATATACAACAACTTACTTTTGTTATTACAAGCAAAAACCAAGAATTAATTGAATTACTTCATTCTATCGTTCATGATATAATGGAAAGTTTCACGAAATTATTTAAAGAACAGCTTAATAGATCTTTTGATGGAGAAGTCACAAAATTTAAGGATTTTAATAAAAATTTAGAAAAGATTATCTATTCCCATGGTTTGGATACTTTGTCAGATTCAGTTAAACAAATTGATGAAGGTGGTATTTTTAAATCCCTCATATTTCTCGAACCAAAAGGAGGACATGTTTTTTATATACATGCCAAGCAATTTGTAAATAAAGAAAAATTATCATTCCTTATTCCGTTAATTGCTAATTCTGCCCAGTTTTTATACTATAATAAACTTAATGAGAATGTAAATTGGATTTTATTAACCACAGTAAGAAATGAAAATATATTAATAGAGATTAGAAGCAAAATTCTTCTTGTTAAACAATATCAATTACCAAATAATTTTGAGAAAGACTTTTTAGCATTAGATTTTTTCAAAAGCAAGGATAAATACATTAAGAAACCGAAAAAAATAACAGAAAAATTTGAAAGCTTAATTTGGGATTCCAAGATAAAACAGGTATATCTAGTCGATTTGGTAGGTAAAATAATTTATGCAAAATTATTTAATGAACAATATGACTGTACTGATTATATTCCTGAAACAATTAGTGCTTTAACTTCTTCTAAAAAATTGAGTGAGGAGATATATAATAGACCATTATTCAATATATCTATTGGTGGAGAAAAAATAACTACAATATGTATGAATTTTAATAATTTTGCGTTAGTTATGATAGGAAGCGTTGTCGATTTAAATACATTTCAAAAGATCCAAGATATATGTTTTAATATATTTCTCCAAATAAAGTAATGCAATCTATTTTTCTTAAGCATTAATTTTAATTATATAATTAACATCTTAGAGAATAATATTTTAATTTAAATTTTGATCTAATTAAACAAAAATTTTAGAAAGTGTGAAGAGAATATGTTACTTCAATTAACATTTGATCAGATGGTTTTCCTTAATCATCTTATGTTATATCTTTCAACAATTGGTTTTGGTTTGGCACTTGCTAACGCATTTATAGGAATTTCAAATATTAAAAACTTAAAGGAATTAACTCTATTAGAAATAAAATTACATAAAAGATTTGGATGGATCGCAGCAACCATTTTTTATTTACTTTCTGCATTATGTATTTATTTTGCTGTAATACCACGGTTGAATCCGAATGATTTTGATGAATTTTTTATTGCTACTATTTTCTGGCATACATTTTTAGGAGGCATAATTGCTTTTATTTTGTTTACAATAAAATTTTATATCGCACGTTATAATAAAGATTTTATTTATGAGAATGGGAAGATTATAGGTCCGATTGGATTTAGTGGGTGGGCATTAGGTTATTTCACAAGTAATATCGATTTCTATTTTTTTGTAAATCCTGAAGGTGGTTTACCTACACCTCTGCTAATTCCCAATTATTTAATCTCGCTTATCTACTCAATGGCTATCGGTTTAATCTTATTTACTGCTGTGAAGGCATTACAATTTCGATCTTATGGAACAACAGAAAAAAGAAGAGATCTTCATGGAGTTGCTATGATTTTGCATGGTATCACATTTGGCTACGAAGGAAGTGCTAAAGAATTAGTTGGAACCCCTGTTTTATATAAATATGTTTTTCCTAGTACATATGAGTTCCTAAAAAGATATGCTTTACAAATTGGACTTGATCTTGAAGAACTTAAGAGATATAATCTAAATGAAGCAATGGAAATTGCAATGAAAAAATTTTCTGAAATAGGTATGGCAGAAAAAATAAATATAGAATGGTTATCTGAACATGATTTGACAGTAGAATCAATCAATTGCTCCACCTCCATAGTCCGTTCCTATATGAAACCAGATGAACTAAAAAATTCTATTTGTCCATGGGGGATATTGGCAGCAACAATTGTAAATGCTTTGACAGGAAAAAACATAGAATTAAGCCCTAGTGAATTTAATACGATTGGAGCAAAAACAAAACTAACTATTATTGAAGAAAAGCTTAACTGAATTTTATTCTTTATTTAATTTCAATTTTTAATCTAATAATAAAGATGTATACTTATATCATTAATTAATAATACTATTCTTTCAAATTATTTGATAATATTTTTTTTCAGATAATGATAAAAGGATAGATCATATGTCTTGAAATTATCAAATCTATATATAAATTACTTCAAATAGTGTTTTTGGAAGATCTTTAGCTCCCTTACTTTTAACAAGCGTAGGTGACTCGAGGTGAAAACTTCATTTGAAGAGGTTTTAAGTAATTTAACCAACATTTTTTTTCTAAATCTCATCCAAAATCAAAATGTTAATAAATTCATAAAATTCCAAAAAAATGAAAATATTTATATGTTGAAATTAGTTATGCCTAAATAGAAACAAAAAATTTTTAGGTAAATTAAAAAGTAATGGTGGGAGAGATGAAAAATAAAATGAATTCCAAGTTTTATAATGATGTAGCCCCAGAACTTTATCAACGCCTTGTGAATTATAGAAAAAATCATCCCATAAAAACTATTATGTTCAGAAATAAGGAACTAGAATATATTAGCTGTGGAACTGGTGAAAAAGTAATTCTCACTTTTCATGGAGCACTTGGCAATGCCGAGGGTAACTTTCAAGCTATACGATTTTTTGAAAAAAAATATAGGGTTATTGCCCCATCAATTACTAATTTTGAAAGTTTAGATGAATTTAGTGGAGGAGTAAACAAAATTCTAGAAAAAGAAAATGTGAAGAAATACATTTTAATCGGTCAGAGTTTTGGAAGTTTTATGGCTCAACCATATTTCCATAGAAATTATAAAAATATAGAAGCACTTATTCTTATCAACAGTTATCCTCCAAAAAATGAATGGGTTAAGGACTTTAAAAAAACAAATAAAGTGCTTAAATTCATACCGGCATTTCTATTAAGAAAGGTGATCTCAAAAAAACTTTTGAAATTAGTCAATGAAGATAAAGAAATGAAGAATGAAATTCGGGAGGAACTAAAATTTACAAAAGCATTTGCAAATGAAAGGTTTAGTAAAATAGAAAAAAGTGTTATACTATACCAATCAATTCTAACAGGGGAATTCAATAGTGAAAAATATAATATAGAAGATTATCATGGGTGGGATGGTAAAGTGCTTATTTTTACTGCAAATGATGATCATGGATTTCCTTATCATGAGGAATTAAAAGGTCAGTATCCCAATGTAGAAGAAATAATTTTTGAGAATGTCGGGCATATGGGCACTTTGCTCAAGAGAGATGAATTTCATGCTATCTTAAATAAATTTTTAGATTTATTAAATTAAAAAGCAAAGGTGCTTCTTAGAGATTAAAACTTTATTAATAAAATTGTAAATCGCTTAATATGCCTCTATTTTGAATTTAAAGAGTAAATCGCGATCTGACATTCAATCATGACACAAAAGTATGGTTTTGTATATCTTGCTATGGAGAGAATAAAGATTTTAATGAATATAATCATAAATATGCTCATTTATTTCCATAGTCGATAGTAAAAGGGGAAAGAGGATAAATTGATAATATTTTATAGCAGTATTGATTATTTACTTTTAACACATAATTAAAAATTAAGGTGAAATAAGTGGTTTATTGTAGTGAATGTGGAAGCGAAATTAAGGATACAACCCAGAATTTTTGTGAGAAATGTGGAGCACCAATACCCGAAAAAATGAGGCAGGTTCAGCAAACCTCTGCACCAGCAATGACCAGACCTACTCAAACATCTTCAGGAGTTATGACTTTAGGGTTTAAACCATATAATCGCCCTAGCGGACTCTTTGATATTAACCGGAACTATTATGTACTTAAAGAGAAGTACTGGGATATTTAGGAGGACTTTGGACCTTCTAGACCCAAATGGGGTTCCGGCGATATCCTTGATGAGAAAAATCAACCTATAGGTAGAATGCATAGAATTATTTTGAGTATTCGACGTCGTGTTGAGTTATTAGAGCTTGATGGGACTGTTTCAGCTACTATCCACGCCAAGATTATATCTGCTCGTGGCGCACAGGATTTAAAAGATCCAGAGGGTAATCTAATAGCCAGAATCAAGAAAAAAATATTATCATTCTTCCGTCCAAAATTTTTTCTAGAAGGTCCTGATGGTACACGCTATTTCGAAGCGCAAGGTAAATTTATGGGATTTTCTTTCAAAGTATACGATATGTCGGGAAAACTGGTTGCTGAGATTGAAAAAGCTGATAGATGGAGAGACATCTTCCTTGGCGGTCTATTCGATTTCAAGGATACGTATGCATTGCGGATACTTGATAATGAAACTGATAGAAGAATTCTTGTAGGATTTGTTCTCTCTATCGATAACGTTCTACATGATTATTAAACTAATATACATTTTAAATTACAAATTAAAGCTCATAAAGATGTAGAAGGATTATTTTAGAGTAAAAGACTAATTCTTATTTTATATTTTTTTAAAAAAACATTTTTGTATCTTTTTATTATTTTTTTTTATTCTCTTTACCAACCCATCTTTTTATTTAATAAAATTTTTATAGATGTGGTTTGATATTTTCTTTAAGATACTTCTGTTCAAACAGATAATTTATATCAGTATAGAAAAATCTTATTAAATTTTAAATTTGTGAATATTATACAACGATTTTCTAATTGAGAGAAAATGACTGAATATGAACATTTCATGGTATATGAATTAGATGATTCTGGGGAAAAAGTGAAACTAAACATATTGGAGGAGGAACTGAAGTCAAGTTTGCATCCTGAACAAGTACTTGTAATAATACGAGAAGATTTAAGAAGAATCTTTATATGGAAAGGTGGAAAATCACCTGTTCGAAAACGATTTATAAGTTCTCGTGTTGCCCAAGGATTACAAGAAGAACTTATGAAAGATGCTAGGTACCACAGATGCAAAATTGTTTCTGTTGATGCAGGAGATGAACCATCAGAGTTTTTGAGTGCTTTTGGATTGGAGTCGATGGAAGTAACTGAACGATTACCAGATATGCATTACATTAGAAATATAGAAAGGGAGAAGATGCAACAAGGTGCTGCCATTACAGATATTCAAGGTCCATCTAAACCACAGAAAGAAGAAGAATACTTTTCACCAGCATTACAAGATACTAGTAATGATGTTGTGATTTCTTCATTTGCAGCACCAAATGTAACTCCTAAACGAGGCGCATTAGTTCAAAAATCAAGAATTACTTCACCCACTCCTTCGAGTGTGGTTGGAGGGCTCTCAGAAGCACAAAAAAAGGAAATTATGGATAGAATACTAAAGACTGAGGCTCCAGATAATTACAAAAGACAAAACTTAATTTTGGGTCATACACTTTACGCTGCAGTATCAAAAATAGCAAATGTTTTTGGAGAAGATGTCGAAGAAACTGAATGGGAACCAGTAAAAAAAGTTCCAAAAGTAATGATTGAACTAGAAGAACATTTGTTAAGAGTCTATTTTGATGAGAAAAAAGGAACCGTAGAAGCAGTAGAAGTTTTAAAGGAAGACAAAAAAAGTGATTCAAAAACTCCCGCAAAAAAAAATAGTTCAAAAACAACTACAACGAAACCTGCTCCAAAGAAAGAAACATCGATGACACCAATGCCTCCAAAACCAAATTCATTGAAATCGACTGAAAAAAAACAGACGACAACTAAAACAACGGGAAGAAGACAATTACCTAAAGTTCCTAGTAAAGATAATTAATTAATAATTTCTTCTTTCAAAACCAATTTAACAATAATTATTTAATTGAATTATGTTAAGATTTAATGAAAAAAATTACTAAAAAAAGAGACTTTAAATTAACTTTCTTCGCTTTTAGTATCTTTATCTGGTTCTTCTTTAATCCCCCGACTTTCAGGTTTTCCCTTTTGTTGATCTTCTTCATCAACTTTTTTCTTAATCTTCTTTAATCCCTCAATTGCTTCTTTCCGTACAAGTGGACTTTGATCTTGTAATGCTTTAGTTAATACATCTAAGCTATATGGATGATGAAGGTCTCCCAATTCATCTGCTGCCTCTTTTCTTACATTCTCATCAGGATCGTTGAGGAGAACATAAGTTAACAGTCCAAGAATTTTTAAATCACCAAATCCCCCTAAGGTATCAATTGCTTCTCTTCGAACTTCAGGATCAGGATCGGTAACAGCAGTTATAGCTAAGTTTTTAGAAATCTCATCATTCCCAATTGGTTCTATAGCACTTAAGTCAACACCGCAATATTTACAGAAATTAAAATGGATTTTTAGAGCTTTACCACAAGCAGGACAGACTCTTTGAGTATTAAAGTCAATAAAAGTTCTCATCGGAGTAGAAGGAGCTTGTCCCACTTTATAAGGATTAAATGGAGCATCTGGTCTTAAAATTTTCTTTCCCATTTTTATTCATAGAAAAAATTAATTCTTTAGGATGAATAATGTAATTTATACTTTTAATTTTAATTTACTTTAATAGAAAAAATTTTGATTTGATCTTTAACAACGAACTATACAACTTATTCTTTCAGTTTGTTTTTGATAAGCACTAATATTATAACTACTATAACTATTACACTACCAACAATCACTATAATTATGGGAACCAAAAATTCATCCCAAAAATTGTTTTTTCGAGGATGATCATATGGATCAAGTGGATCTGTGCCTTTTTTTACCTCAATCCCGTCATTGTATCCATCTCCATCAGTATCTTTGATTTTTGGGTGCGTCCCATTTAAATATTCTTCATAGTTAGTTAAATCATCATTATCTGGGTCATCATCTTTGCTTGGAATTTTTGGATCTAATTCGTATTTAATTTCCCAACCATCTGGTAAAGAGTCATTATCGGTATCATTAATCAATGGATCAGTCTCATAAATGTTTATTTCAGACCAGTCAGTTAGACCATCGCGATCGGTATCAATACCATATTTCTTAACAAAAAAATCTTGATTATAAATTCCTGTTGTATAAATGTTTTTTTCAGAATCAATATAAAAAGCTTCTATATAGTTGTCTGAAAGAATAAATTCTTTATTTGCATTAGAATCTAATTTAATTAATTCATTTGATTCAAGTAGATAAATATTATTTTCCTCGTCTAACTCTATTAAAGAACTATTAGTAGATAGATGCCAAAGCATATTGCCATCCTCATCAAATTTAATCAAATTAGAATTTGTTAGAATGTAAATTTTATCATTTTTATCAATTCTTATTTTCTTAGAACCAGAAAGGCTTAATTTCCAAAGTAGAATACCTTCAGGATTAAATTTCATGAGTGAATTTTCATTTATGACAAAAATATTGTCATATGAGTCTGAATCAATATCAAATAAAATGGGCACTTCATTGTCATCTTTATTCCATATAAGATTTCCTAATTGATCATATTTTGAAATGAACATTTTGCCCCATTTATGTCCAACAACATAAATGTTTTCTAATGAATCTATCACCATACTGTAGGCATTTCTATTAAAATTTTCATAATACTCAATTTTATAGAGCAAATTTCCATCTTTATCAAAATTAATAAGTGAATATTCAAACTCATCACAAAGCATCCCATGTATGTTGGATATTAAAATATAAATTTTATTGTCGGAACCAAAAAGGGCTTTTACAGGAATAATTTGTGAACCTCCGAGCATTTTATTCCAAAAATAATTTCCCTGATCGTTTAGCTTTACCATAAATGCACTTCCTTCAGTGTCTCCAGGACTACAATATCCAAGATAACCAGATGCAACTATGTGTTTTCCATCTTGACTTGCTGTAATTAAACATGAGCTTTCATGTTTACCGAAATCCCATGTTTTAAACCACTCAACAGAATAGTAGGATTTATTTGTATTTAATATTAGAGCATTATGGATGAAAGGATTTTTGTTGAAATTTAGTGAATAATTTATAAATTTGAAATATCCTAATGAAATTAGAAATATAAATGCTAAAGTAATTGTCTGTTTTTTAAAAAAATTATTTCTTCTTGAGTTTTTATTGATTTTATTCATTTTAATTATAATATTTTCTTTTTTTGAGACTATAGAAATAATGTGAAATATTATCTTTACTTAAGTGTCCAAAATTTTTATAAATTTTAATTTCTTTTAGGATATAAATTTTCCCATCTTCAATTATAGAAAAAAATATCTCTTTTGGATGTAATCTATCCTTTTAATATTAATTTACTTTAAATAAAAATAAAAAAAAATTTTAATCTAGGAACTTATTCGTCATAGAGTATCCTAAACAAAATCTAGAGTTGTTAAAACTCCTGACTCCTTAGGCCAACTATTGCCCCAATTTTCCCAACCTCCTGAATCAGAGTTCCAAACATCAATAAAAAAACCGGAAAATAACCAAGCTACAGGATAAAGTTCTTCGATAAGACGTTCTTGAATTTTATAATATAATTCTTTTCTTATCGTTTCATCGGTTTCCACCAACGCCTCATCCATCCATTGTTGGACAAGTGGATCATTAGTATTTTGACTATTGGCAAACCCATCGCTTTTACTTGAAAACAGTGGGTTGATATTAGTGCTAGGATCATTAAAATCTGGATGCTAATACCTACTCCAATGTAATGGCTCTGATTCATAAGTCATAATAAAATCATCTCTTGTCCTAGGAATGCAGTCTACATGTATTCCAATCTGTTTAAGATTTTCTTTGACCACCAGTGTAAGATTTGCTAGATACCTCATAACTGCCAATTGCTCACCAAATATATAGGAAATATTGTAAGTTTCAAGTGAATTGGAACTACTTGCTATTGTTTCCCACTCATTTCCAGGGGTGGTATTATCATTAGCACTGAGACCCGCCGTTCCAGGCCACTTTGCGTTTATAAGAATTTGTCTTGCTTTTGACACATTGTAAAAAGGTACGTCAAACGCAGTCCAGTTAGCATAAAGCAATCCTTTTCCGATCGGCGACATTAATCTTGGTACGGGTACAGATATATTTTTCGGATGAGAATATTTTTCATAAATTGAAGTATAGTTTAAAGCATAAGAGATTGCTTTCCTCATAGTAACATTTATTCGATTATTATCCATACACAGGTACTCGATAGCTGGATTATCATCTATATAGAACACAATATTTGGATCCCTGCTATAATTTTCAAGATATAAAATCTTTCCTAGAGGAGCAACAGAAGCATAATCAGTTTCTCCATATAAAATTCGTTCACTACAATTTATCATGGACTCAGATGAACCCCAATCCGTATACAAGAATATAAACCTTTCAATTTTAGGCTTAAGTGTGCCCCAATATTTATCATTAGCAATTATTGTAGTATTTTCATAAGGTTTATTGGATTCATATTTATAAGGTCCTGTTCCAATTAATTTTTCATTTTCATTAAGGAATCTATTAGCAGGAGTTGATGCGGGTGATAAAATATGGGCTGATAAAGTAGTTAATAATGCAATAAATGGAACGTAGGGTCTATTCAATACAAACCTAACAGTATAATCATCTAAAACTACAGTCTTATTAAGAATCAGTTTGCCATCTACATGATACCATATATAAGGATACCCATAAGGTCAAGTCATATTAGGCAATAATCGATGAAGTCTATCAAAATTCCACTTCACTGCTATGGCGTTAAATGGTGTACCGTCATGGAATTTAACTCTCTTTCTAAGAAAGCAAGTTAATTCAGTGGGATTATCAGGATCATTCCACTCATAATCTTCAGCCAAGAGTGGAACATTTTCATAATAGGTACCAGTCCATTTTTCATTAAATAATGGCTCAACAATTTGACATGGCACGAGATCTGAATCAAGGTAATATAAATAAAGAGGGTTCAATATTATCATAACCTCCATAACACCCAAAAATGAAGGTGTCCTTCTCATTATCTATTTGACCAATATACAATACAACACCGCTGATTATTCCAGCGATTGCTACAGCTATAATTAACCCTCCGACCACAAGTGGTTTATGATCAATAAAAGCTTTCTTCCATTTAGGAACTTTCCTCTTAGGTTTATGGCTTTCTTGATTCATTTTAATCCTCTAAAAATGATATTTTAAATGATATTTTTGGATTTACATTTATGTAACAATATATTAGTTGGATTCTCATAGTATTAAATCTTACAATCTGACATGAATTAAATAATGATAATTTTCAGGGATTAGTTTAAATAAAAATATCTCTTATCTAAATACTTGAAGAAGGATTTAATTTTACTCGAGTCGAGTGTGAGATGGCGAATAAAAGAATGCTTGTAATTATACTTCTAATTATTTTTGGTTTTAGCATTTTAGTATCTGTTCCTATTATTATCCTATCAACAGGCTTTTCGCCTTATATTAATGTTGAGGGAATTCCTGAACCTTTTGAATATTTCACAAGTAATACTTCTGGAGTTCATAAATTAAGTCTAAATCTTGATGTTGGAGATATTGAAATACAATATACTACCACTCCCGTCGATTTTCTCGCTAAAATAGAATTACACATTGAGATGGTTGGTCAAAATCTTGTAGGGCAAAGTGTTAATGATTATTTCATTATTGAATGGGATGACTCAAATACTATGCCTACTTTCATAATGGAGCTTGAAAAAGATACGGATTGGTTTAATACTTCAAAATGGATTAAACAAGAAGTAAGTATTCTAGTAACTGTTAATGCAAATATCTTATTTAATATTAATAGTACCACCAAAGAAAAGGGTGATTTTGGCATCTATATTCCTGGGGGAACTAATGTCAATAATATAGTTGTTAACACAAAAAAAGGTGATATTGTATATGAATTAATTTGGTGCACATTGCAAGGAAACATAACTGGTCTTGTTGATTCAGGAGATATTACACTAAGAGCAAATAATGTTAAATACACTCACAACAACATGTGGGATTTAACTAATAATAACGGTATCACTACTCTTGATATTATTCAAAGTAGAGCTATGGGTGCTAATCTAACAGGTATTGGAAATATTAATAGAGGAGACGTATTAGTAAAATATAGGGATAATTCACCTAATATCGGAGCATCATTTAAATTTTACAATTATTCGGGGGGCACATGGTATAGAGAAGAAAACTATTGGAAAGGTTTCGACGGGCCAATACCTCTTGGATATAGTGGATCTATGTTTACATCCTATGATTTCCCCTCTACTTATAACTACAAGTTATCCTTTTTTCTAGAACATGAAAATCCTAGAAGTTATACGATAAATCTCACCAGCGAGTAACAAAAGCATAATAGCTCAAATTTTACTATATTCCTGGAATAAAAGAGAATAAAAAAAAGTGAGTTAAATTCTTATGCAATAGTTATTTCTTTACTTAAATACACATCTTGTACGGCATTCATTATCTTAATTCCTTCTTGCTTTGGTTTCATGAATGCCTTACGACCAAGGATTAAACCCATTCCACCCGATCGTTTATTTATCACAGCTGCAATAACTGCATCCGCAAGATCATTATCACCTGAGGGTCCACCAGAATTTATAAGACCTACTCTTCCCATATAACAGTTAGCAACTTGATATCTATTCCAATCAATATCATTATCAGGAGCAAGTTTTTCATAAACAAGTTTATGTGTTTTTCCAAATTTAAGATCTAAAAATCCTCTGTTAAGAGTAGATAATTTTTGCTTTATAAGATCGGCTTCAATGGTAACTCCTAGATAATTCGCTTGGCTTTCTAAATCATTTGCAGTATGATAATCCTTTCCATCCTTAATGAATTCTTCAGTATTTCTCAAATAGCACCATAGAACGCACGCTAAACCTAATTCATGAGCATATTTAAAAGCTTCGCTGATTTCTTGAATTTGACGTCTTGAATTCAAAGAGCCAAAATAAATTGTCGCTCCAACTGCGGCAGCACCCATATCCCATGCTTGATCGACTCCTGCAAAAAGAGTTTGATCTGAGAGTTCTGGTTTTGTAAGAAGTTCATTATGGTTGATCTTTACGATAAATGGAATTTTGCGAGCATATCTCCTTGAAACTGAACCTAATATCCCTAAAGTAGACGCTACAGCACTACATCCTCCATCTATAGCCAGTTTAACTATATTTTCAGGATCAAAGTATATTGGGTTAACTGCAAAACTTGCAGAGGCACTATGTTCAATTCCTTGATCTACTGGCAAAACAGAAAGATATCCTGTTCTTGCTAATCTTCCTCTCTGATTGAAGAGACGTTCTAAATTGTTCAACACAATATTATTACGATCAGAATGTTCAACAATTCTTTCTATGTAGTCTGGACCAGGAGTGTGAATCATATCTTTAGGAATTCCATTACAGGTGTGATTTAAAAGATTATCTGCTTGAGAACCTAATAGTTGTTTTATTTCATTAAAATTCATTTTTAATTTCACCAAAATATGTTAATTTTAGATTAAAATTTAATGAAAAAATAAGAGTCCTTAAATATAATATTTTGCGATGAAATGTTTTATAATTAGATTATGAAGAACTATGAACTGAAATAATTATAAAATTAATCAGAATTGTGATTAACATTAAAAAATTCTTTGATAAGATCAGAGATCAAGTTGTAATTATTACTATAAACATTAGGATTACTACTCTCTAATTTTAAAGAAATATTTCTTTTTTCTCTTCCTGACGTAGCTAACTTTATTACTAATTTCTTAGTACCATATTTAGCTGTTTTGTTTACAGTTGGATTACCCCACAAACTCTCTAATTTTTCTCCAACTTGTTCTTTTTTACTCAAAGGTTCAATTTTTACCCTTTTTAGAATTTTTGGCTTTTCTATACTTGATATTTTAGATTGCTCCACTTTATCTCTCTATAAAAATAATTTTAATTGATTATTTCTTATCTTCCTTTTTAATCTAAATTTAAAAACTACATGAATCTTCAGGATAAACCTTATTTTCCATAAAATTTTTTGATAATTATGCCCGATGAATTCGATTTCAAGGATTACAAATCTATGGAAGAGTATAGTAAAACATTAGAAGGTACAAAATACTTACACTCTCTTTATCTTCGTGCAGTAAATAATCCCATCAGACGCGAAATATTAACTATAGTAAATGAATCGAAACAGATTTCCAAAAAAGATTTATTAGAATTACTTATAGATAAGAATATTTTAGAAGATGTAGCCACACTTAATTATAATATAGATTACTTAATAAAGGCTTTTTGTATTAGTGAAATCAAAGATAATAATGAAATCTATTATGAAATTACTCAAAGTGGGCAAGTTGTCGAATATTTAGAGTAATAAAGTTTTTTTGTTTTCTAAAATTCTTGTACTATTTTTTTATAACAATTACAACAAGGAACTCCTAAATTAAGATTAAATCTACTTAATCTCTTATCCCTCAATTTCATTAATCTGATCAGTTCTTCTTTTAATTCCTGCTTACTCTCATCAAAAAATAATTTTTTAAGGTTAAAGTAATGATTTTGATTTCCACAAATAGGACAAATCTTATAATAATTGAGGAAATTATAAAATTCTTCTTTTTCTTCATTTGATAATGATTCAACTTTCAAATCAGGATTATTTGCTAATATTTCTCTTAAATTATTTAACTCATTTAACATTTGATCTCTTAATAAGAAGCTACTACTATTAATTTCTTCAGATTCAATTATATTCTCATTAAATAAAATATCTTCAGTATTGTATTTATCAAAATATTCTATCGCTTCATTAAAAAAAGTAAATGTTCTATCTTTTTTTTTTCCATTCATAATATAAGACAGATTTTTTAATATAATCTCCAATTGAAGATTTAGATTTTATATCTAAAATATTTTATTACAGAAATTTTAAATTTTTTTCATTTCGATTAAATAAATCATTTTTTTCTTTACTAACTAATCTTCTAAAATCAATTATTTTTGACGGAGCAAAATATTCGAAATCAAACTCTACATTATCGCCTATATTTTTGCCGGGGATAGGCATTAACCTAGCTGTAAGTGGTTTATTTAAGGTAACCGATATTGTACAAATATCAAGTAAAATATAAAATAATTCCTTCTCTGTTATATCACCTGGTAAAGGAACAACATCTAATCCAGCACCACACATTGTAGAATATAATAGGAGCGAATCTAGATTAAATTTATTTTCAGTTAATCTTTTAGATAGTATAAAATCTTCTAGAACAGGTTGCATAAAACTTGAAAAACCAATTACTTTTTCTTTATCAGTTGGTATTGAATTTTTAATTAGAGCAACGCCAGTTAAAGTCCCATTTGCTCCAAAGTACTCAATTCCTAATTTTTCTATAGCAGTTCCAATACTTTTATTAATTGAGGGATATGGAGCGGGAGAGAAGTCTATTCCTTTAAAATCTATATTAAAATTTCTCCCAATTTTTTCACAAATTTTAGTTAATTCATCATAAATTTCATTAAATCTTGCTAATATATTTAACTGAACATCTTTTATCGAATTTGAATTTTCTATGGCGCTAATTACCTCATCTGCCATTTCTAATGCAATAGAAAACGTAGGCTTATCTGAAAAGTGATAAGCGGCTGGAAAAAATGGTGCATTTGGTTTTACATTACTTGAAATGCAGAAATTTAAGTTCTTAAAAGGATCAGGCTCAGAGAGATTTTTGATAATTTTAGCTCCCGATTTCAATGCAGCAAGATTGATCCCATTTTCTGTAGATGCTACTGGCAGTGATGTGAAAAAAACATCATGGTTTTTAATAAATTGAGGAACATCATCTAATAATAATTTCTCAAAAATTCCTAATTCTGGAAGTTCATTTGCTAGCATCATACAACAGGCAAAATAATCAAAACCATAATCTTTTAGTATTTCTTGTAAAAAACCTAACTGTTTGTTGATATTTACAATAGTATCTTTCAAATTCTTTTCATAAAATAACTTATTTTCATAGCTAAAAAGAGGTTGTGAACAAAATCTTTTAGTTTGCACGGAAATACCGATATCGTCAAAAGAGTTGATCATCATATCGTTAAATTTAGAAAAAGATTCAAGTTTTTCTTGCAAGAATGATAAAATAGATTCATTTTTAAACAAAAAAGGAATTATTTCACCTATAGTAATAGCTCGGATTTGCATAGTTTCAAATTTTTTTGTTATACGATTAATTAATAAATAATTATTCTACTTTAAAAAGATTATAAGAGAAGAGGCTTAAAAAATTAAAATTAGTATCAAAATGTCTTTAATTTAAGATTATAAATTCAATTCTCAATTTGACAATTAGATCTCATCTAGACTTACTTTATCTTTTAATTGTTCTTTAGGGTATACTAATCTTTTGTATTCATTTGGCTTAATTGGACCTAATTCTGTTAGTTCTTTTTTAAATTCCTCGATGATTTGAGCATACTTTTCTCCTTCCCCAGCAGATATACTAATTATCTTCACTCGTGCTTCATTAATTCCTGCTTCTATTAACATTTCTTTAACACTTTCATATCTTGTTTGCGCTTTTATGAAACCAGTATTATAATGACAGTCTTGTGGATGACATCCAGCAATTAAAACACCATCAGCGCCTTGAAAGAAGCTTTCAAAGATTAGCGAAGGATTAATCATTGCTGTACACATAACATGGATAGAGGTAACATTGGTAGGATAACTTATTTTACTCGTCCCCGCAAGATCTGCTCCCATATATGAACACCAATTACATAAAAATGCTATAATAAGAGGAGATTCTCTCTTTTGTTTCAATAAAGCTTTAATTTGAGCACTAATCTGGGATTTAGTAAATCCAGGAATATACAATGCATCTTCAGGACACATAGCAGCACATGCACCACAACCAGTACAATTTGCGGGAGTAATCTTTAATTGCTTCTCATCTATTTTTAAAGCGTTATAGATGCAAATATTTTCACACAATCTGCAATAAGTACAATTCTCTTCAATGAAGTATACGATATGAGGATCCAACTCTACCTTTCCTTTAGCTGTTAATGCAATTGCTTTACTTGCAGCACTTTCTGCTTGAGCGATACTACTTGGTATATCTTTTGGTCCTTGAATCGCTCCAGCTAAATAAATTCCACTAATTAGTGTTTCAGAGGGTCTTACTTTTAAATGTTTTTCTAATAAAAATCCATTAGGATCTTGAGATATATTTAAAATCTTGCTTAACTCCTCTGTTCCTTCCGCTGGTTCTATACCCACTGCTAAAATTACTAAATCTGTTTTATTTTCAAATAAGCTATCTTCAATAATATCTTCGCCTCTAATAATTAAATCATCTGAAGTATCACTTTTTAATATAGCTGAAATATTACTTTTGGTAAATCGTATTCCGAAAACTTCACGAGCTCTGTTATAAAATTCTTCACAATTCTTTCCCATCGCTCTTATATCAGTATAATATATATTAATTTTTACTTCAGGATATTCTTTCTTAAGTAAAATGGCTTGTTTAATTGATTCATTACAACAAACTTGGCTACAATACTCATGATGTATTTTTTTATTCCGTGAGCCAACACATAGAATAAAAGAAACTTTTTTAGGAGGCTTTCCATCGGAAGGTCTTACTACTTTTCCGTGAGTTGGTCCATCATTATTGAGTAATCTCTCCATCTGCATTGTAGTGATAACATCCGGATATTTTTGATAATTTAATTCCCCTAAAAGAGTAGGATCAAATGTTTTAAGTCCTGTTGCCACAATAATTGAGCCAACATTGAAATTAAGAATTTCAGGTTTTTGATCAAAATCAATGGCGTCCCTTTCACCACAAGCTTGAGCGCAAGCTTTGCAACCTATACAATATTCTTCTAAAATATTTGGATATAAAGGGATTGCTTGAGGATAGGGAACATCAATGGCTTTCCTTGGAAAAAAGGTATTTTCTACTTCTATTGGACAAACTTCTCGGCATATATCAAAACAACCTACACATTTATCTTCTTTAATATAACGTGGGTGTTTTTTAACAGTTACTTCAAAATTACCGATGTACCCCTCAACCTTTTCAACAGTGGAATAAGTATATAATTCAATATTAGGGTGATCTTTAACTTCTGACATCATTGGCCCTAATATACAGATTGAACAGTCTAAAGTAGGGAAAGTTTTATCAAATAGAGCCATATGTCCTCCAATAGTTAAATCTCGTTCAATTAAATATGCTTTATAACCAGCATCTGCAATTACTAATGCTGCTCTTATCCCTGCTATCCCACCTCCAATAATTAATGTAGAGGGGATTATATTTGAATATTGAACTTTTAATGGTTCTAGAAGCTTTACATGCTCTATTGCCATATTTATCTGATCTATCGCTTTCTGAGTTGCTTTTTTAGGAGAATCAGCATGCACCCAGGAATTCTGTTCTCTAATATTTGCAAATGATATTAAAAAACGATTAATTCCAGCCTTTTCAATTGTTTTCCGAAATAGAAGTCCATGCAATTTAAATGAACAAGCTGCTATTACTACACGATCTATTTTCTGATTTTTAATTTCTTCAGAAAGAATATTTAAACCTGATTCAGAGCATAAATATTGATTTCTAATTACAATAATATTGGGAATCTTCTCAAAATATTCAATTAGTTCATTGTTATCAATTACTCCACTAATATTTTTCCCACAATCACAAATAAAAAGCCCTATTCTCATATTATTATCCTCTTTTTAAAAGAAATCTCTCTATACTTTATAACAAACCACATTTTTAATAATTATTCTTAATAATGGTTAATAATTAATAGAAAAATCTTATAAAACATAATTTAAATTGGTCTTATCTTATTGCTTGTAGATTAAATAGGTATCTTTTCGAAAATGATATTAACTTTCACTTTCCTCTAATAATTCTTTTGGTAAAAAGGGGTATACTTTTAAAATATCAAAATTATTCTTCTTCATTTCAAAAAAATAATCCTTTTCAATATTATACTCTTCCTCTGCCCATTTCAATATTTCTTCACTTGTATAATGCTTTCCCTTTAAAAGTTGTAATCCCTTGCATTTTTTAGTATAATTAATAAAATTTTTCCTACTTGAAACCATCATCTTCCAGAAAGGAAAGCACATGCATTGAAATGGTCTAGCCTGATGAACACTACATTTATTGTCAATCAAAAAATGACAATGTTCATCACTTCCCGTAAATCTAAAACCAAGAGTTTTGTATCTATAAGTCTTTCCTCTTTCTTCTCCCGGTTTTTTCCAAAAATAAGATTCATCAATTACTTTAAGATATCTTTTTGCAAATTCTCTTAAGCCATTTTTACCTTTTAAGTTAATAAAGCTAGCTAATTTAATAATATCATCTTTATATAAATAGACTTCTCCTTCATTCAATCCTCTACAACAATCGCCACACATTTGGCAAGAAAATTCAATTCCATTCTCGAGGATCTTAGAAAGCTTGATTTCTGCTGAGGTCAATACCACAATTTTTCTTTTAATTTTCAATTAATAATTAATATTGAAATATTTAATTAATATTTAAATATTAATTCATTGATTACTATAGGTAATTAAGGAATAGGAGTTTTAATTTTTGGTTGAAAGGGTAAGTTCCATGGGAAAACTTAACTTACAACTTAACATTATAAATCAGGATATAACAAGATTAGAACAAATCTTAATTCAAAACAATTTCATTAACGATAGTGATTTTAAATATTGGTTAAAAGATTTCAGAGAGATTTATGGTAAAATTCATACAAATCTAAGATTATATATCATCTTTGCTATTCTTTATTTTGTTGGGCATAGATTTATTCTGAAATTTGTATTAAAGGATAAAGAACTTCCTTCTATCCAATATATATCCTCTGATGATTTTCATTTGATTGAAGAAAAGATAAAGTCCAATTATCCTGATATAAATATTTTTAATATTAGTTATTTTAATCCATTCTATAGTCTTTCTGAAAAGATTGATTTAACTTTTTTCCATAATCTTCTACATCGTATTTCTAAGCATGTTTTTGAATTAAAGATTAAACCTGAATTTATTTTTGATTATCTTATTCAAAAAATCTTATCTCCTATAATAAGACATAAAGCTGGTGAATTTTATACACCCATATTTTTAGTAAAAAAAATGGTTAATGATTCCTACTCATTTGGAAATTATGTTCTTGATCCTAGTTGTGGATCAGGAAATTTCTTAGTTGAGATAATTAAACTAATTAAAGCTCAAAATAAAAGTAAAAAAGATAAAGTTTATGCTATCAACAGGATATATGGTTATGATATTAACCCAATTTCCATATATGTTTCTAAAATTAATTTATTATATTTATTAAAAGAATTTCTTCCTCAAATAAAATTAAATTTGTTTGTTCATGATTCTCTTTTTCAAAATAATTATATACCATTAGAAAAATTTGATCTAATTATAGGTAATCCTCCGTGGTATACTTATCGAGATATAGAATCAGCGTATTACCAATCAAAAATAAAAAATTTGGCAGAAAAATTAGGAATAAAACCTCAACCCAAAAATATCTTAAATCTAGAGATATCTACTTTATTTTTTTACATGGCAAAAACAACTTATATGAGAAATAACTCTAAAATCTTTTTTGTTATTACGAAAGGAGTCATAACAGGTTCCCATGCTTCAAGATTTCGTAATTTTAATGGATTTTCTGATGTTAAAATATGGACATTTGACAAAAAAATTGAAAAAATCTTCAATATCGATTTTATCTGCTTATTTGGTATAAAATTAGAAAATCATGTAGAAAATACAAATAAGGAGATCTTAGCTTACCATTTTACTATAGAAGATGATAGAGTGGAAATAGACCATTTTAAGGATGTAAAATTAAAATTAGATAAAAAATATGTGCTTCTCCCTTATGAAATTGAGAAAAAAGCTGGAAAGATTTATACTAAAAAACTAATTTCAAAAGAAAAATCAAAATGTCTCTTACCTCTTAAAAAAAGTTATTATAAAAAGCTCTTTCATAAAGGAGCAGATCTAAATCCTCGAAACTTGATTTTTGTAAAAATAAAGCAAAAAAATGATTTTTTAGTAACAATTAATCCAGATGAAAGAATTTTTCAAAGAGCTAAACATCCTTGGAATAAAAAAGAGTTTCAAAATGAAGATGTAGAGGATAAATATATATTCAATGTTATAAAAAGTACTGAATTAGTAAAATTTATCATATATGATTATTATAAAGTTTTTTTACCTCTTTCTAGGGATGATTTAAGTTTTAACTATGATTCTCTAGCTAAGCATGGAAAATTTTTCTATGACAAGATAAATGACTTATATCTAAAATTCAAAAAAGAAACCACTAAAAATAATTCTTTAATAGAGAATTTAAACAGATGGTCAAAGCTAATTAATAAAAGACAATTATCAAAAATCAAAGTTGTATATAATAATTCTGGATCTACACTGAATTCTGCTGTAATTCAAGGAGATTTCTTAATAACAGGGGATTTATGCTTTTATGATACGAATAATCTGAATGAAGCATATTATTTATCAGCAATACTAAATTCCAATATTTTAAATAATCAAATAAAAATTATGAAAAGCTCAAGGCATATTTTCAAGCTACCTCTCGATCTTTCGATAAAAAAATTTAATCCACATAGTGCTTATCATCAAAAATTGGTGGAATTAGGGAAGAGAGGTCAAGAAATAGCAATTCAGGTGATAAATTCGATTTTAAATAAGAAGACTAAGATATCAAAAATCAAAACTCAAAATATTTTAAACGAAGAGTTGAGTACTATTTTAATACAAATTGACGAAATATTGAATTATGAGCTTAACTTGTAATATATATATCCTTAAAATACTTAAATAACGGATAATACATGAAAGATAAAATAGTTTTTCTAGGATCTGGTGGAGGTCGACATCATATTAGAACTCAACATAGAGCTACTGGAGGAGTTTTATATAAATTCAATGGAATACAGTCCCATATAGATCCAGGACCTGGAGCTATAGTAAGACTTAATCAGTATAAGGAAAATCCTGTTAAAACTGAATTATTTATCATAAGCCATGCACATGTTGATCATTATAATGATATCAGCGCCATTATTGAAAGTTCAAGAGAAATTCTGCATGATAAAAAATATAAGTATTATAAAAAGGGCACATTGATTACCACTAAAGAAGTACTTGAGTTGATCTCCGATTATCATCTAAATATGCTCGAAAATGTTATCAAGTTTAAAGCTGGAGATAGATTTAATTATAAAGGGGTTGAAATTATTGGAACTAAGGTTGTTCATGCATCAGATATGGAAGGTTTTGGTATAAGATTTGACTTAGAAGATTATTCAATAGCTTTTACTAGCGATACAATGGTTTATGAAGGTTTTGCTGAACAATTTTCAGGAGTAAATATATTAATTCTTAACCTTTTACGACCTGATTCAATAACATGTAAAAGACATCTATGCACTGATGAAGTAATTCCATATCTTAATAGGATTGCCCCCACTCTTAATTCCTTAATTATCACACATTTTGGTTCTTATATGGATGGACCCAGATCCAGCAAAAATTTTGTTCCAAGCCAAATTAACAAGCTAAAAGCTGAAACAAACATTCAAACCATA
>SMTZ1_10005871_pt1 | contig 33114 bp, 30 predicted proteins | sample DeeMarSWOR136_30_FD_25667 | JGI IMG/M metagenome (IMG submission 25667) | reverse complement strand
ACGGATGCTTTGCCGGGCTAACCGGGATAATCCCGTAAGGATTATGGAGTTCCGGATCGCCTTCACACAGGATCTCCAGGTCCAGGCCCTGCTTTCTGCCGAATTTGTACTTCAGATAAGTGCCCCGATCTGCCAGCGTATAGGCCTGTTTTTCCTCCGCATAGGTTATGACCTTGCCCATACCCTGACCGATTGACATATACCAGTCTCTGGAACCTTCGGGATAGACGAACGGTAGGCCTGTTTTTTTACCGTCTTTGGTGATCTCAACAGTATCTGTCTTCAAAGCCAGGCCCGTATGCCTCCACAATGCCTGCTCCTTGGCATGCGTCCCGCTGTCATCGCCTCTGGATACGAACTTGGCCCTTGAACCTGCAATCTTCTTTAATGCCTCTGCCGGACTCTTTACGCCTTTGATCCCGGCAGGGTCACCTTTTGGCCCGATGATAATAAAATCATTGTGCATAACGGCCAGACGATATGAACCATAACCCTCTGAGACAAATCTCTCTTCCTTATCTCTCTCGTGCACAAATATTATATCTACATTCCCATCCATCCCGTCTCTGATAGCCGCGCCTGTGCCTTTTGCAAGGACCTTTACCCCTATGCCCGTGTCCCTTGTGAATTCCGGTAACAACACATCCAGTATGCCTGAATCCTCCGTGCTTGTGGTGGTGGACATCTTGATTATCTGTTCATCACAAAGGGCGCTGGAAGGGTAGAAATAAAAGGCCAATAACATCGTAATTATTATATATACATATCTTCTGTTCATCTTGCTGCCCCTGATGTGCCTGATTGAATGACCTTTCTCTTACAATTATCCAATCTGTTTCATCATATCCATACCGACCTATTTTGATCCCTTGATTGCGCCATAGATAATAATCTTCTCTTCGTCAACATGGCCCCACCCTGCTTCCATAATATCGATATCAGTAGTACCTTCGGGCAAAGGTTCAACCTTAATGATAGTTGCCGTACGGGTCGAAGACCCCGCATTGTGATCCCAGTCGGCATTATATGGCCATATTACATCCTGATTGCTTGCGGTGCTTCCCTGATCCGGAGGATTTAAGGACTTTTGAGGCGCAATAACCCTGTAAGGGCCCTCACCGCCAAGTCTATTTGAAGAACTGAGAATGCTAGGGTTCAAATTCTTGCCATCTCGACTGTATGCCAGCAGTAATCTTAATCCTCCACTCACATTGATCGGACTCTTATTGCTGTATTCCTTGACTGATGGAGCACTGTAATCACACCACCCTCCGTTTGCCTTGTCTGCCTGTTTGTCGTAATGATAAAGGGCCGAGGGATAATCCCCGAAGACATGATATAAGGCTGGATCAGTATCTGGATATAGTGGGTGATATTGAGACCAGCCATCCGGTGAATATATCCTGATTCCGGTAGCTTCCTTGAGAATTCCCGCATCTTTAAGCAGCGCTTCTAATGTGACCCCTTCATATTCGGCATAATAGTCCTCAGACTTGCCGGCATTCATCAGAAGGAACTGCGTGTGATGGGGAAGAGACTTAAGCTGAGCCCTTGTATATACGCGGGATGGTGCCGCCTTTTTTTCAGGATCATCATCTTTATTTCCAGGAAACCTTGCCGCATCAATTTCTGTTTTATTATTATAGCCATCGCCGTCTGAATCCTTCAAGGCGACGGCGCTTATGGAATCCGAATTCCTTCCACTTGACAGATAATCATAGCCGTAGGAGTTTAATGTCTCTTTTATATCTCCCTTTCCATCATATCCGTATTTATAATGACACCATTGACAACTTCCCATGTTGATCATGATATTGGAGGAATTTTTATATTCTCCTCCGGTGTGGCACAGGGCGCAGCTGTCCAGCTTTGTACCCTTTTTATTTGGATATACTTTAAGAAATTCCGCCGTATCCTTTTCACCCATATGGTGATAACCTGAAAATCCGATCGATACGGCGAAAAAAAGAAATGACATATTGATCAATACAATAAATATCTTCCTAAACATCTTTTCCCCTTTCAGAAATATAGAGCCGATCCGCTCATCTGTTTATTAATTGGTTAAATAAAATCATTAATGTCGATATAAGTCAATAATTGTATTTATAAGTTCTTCTATTCTTCACCGGTCATAATCCCTTACTGCATCCCTATCCATATAAAGGGCGACACCATGCTCTTCTCTTCCGAAATTCCTTAATATCTTCTGACCTTCTTCCGACTCTATAAAACCGATAAATTTCAGGACAAGGGAATATATCTCCGCCGTGGTCCTGTCTTCCGGCGATGCCAGTGCATGATATATATTTATCAACGCCGGATCTCCGCTTAAAAGGACCTTGAGATTCAGGATCTTTGACCTGTATGAGAAAAATGTACTTGAATCTGTCATAAAATAACCCTGTTCAGCGTCGCATCGGGATAGCGTCGGCCACATGAAATCATTGGTTATGATGTACCAGGTTCCTGAGGGATATATTCCAGCATCCTCCCATATCATCATCTCCTTTTTATGGGTCCCAGAGTTATCCCCTCTAGAAAAGAACTTTGCGCCCTTTTTGGCTATCATGGCAAAAGCTTCTTTCGCTGATTTTGCGTTCCTTACACCCGCAGGGTCCGATCCAGGTCCAACAATCAAAAACTCGTTACCGCCCAGAAGGGTCCGTTTTTCAGCCCAACCTTCCTGTATCGCCCCTTTTTCAGCGTCAGGCGAGTGCGTCATAACCATATCAACCTTGCGTTCTTTCAAGGCCTGTAAGGCTTCCCCGCTACCCATATTCAGCCAATTAATCCTGCAATGGTTCACAACGCAAAAAGGCTCAGCCAGCGCCTTAAGGAGTCCAAGATCTCCCGGACTCCCTGTCGCAACGGTAAATGCCGGTCCATTTTCTCCATAGACTGCATCATATCCGATTTTCTGATCATTAAGGGCATATGAAAAACAGGAGGATAGCAGAAACAGGAGCACCGCAAGATATTTTATAAAGAAGCACTTTTTCATAACGCCCTCTCCTTATCTAATTAACTCGAAACGAATATAATTATTATAATTGGATCACAGGGGCATAACCGGGATGGTTATCGATGGTGTTTAATGGATTTTTTTAACTGATAATCGACACACACAAAGAAACCGATCAAGCGGCCTTTTGAGGCTGTTCCGCCTTTGTAATCCCTGAATGGAACAGCCTGAAGATATTGCGGGGACATTTTTCCACACATATTTCCTTGCATTCAGGGCCATATGCCAGGCATTTTGCATGATCAATAATAACGCCAATATCATCAAAGCTTACCGCCTGGGCAGGACAAACCTTGACGCACATCTTGCAGGAGATGCATCCAGCCTTGCAGACTGTCTTGACTGTTTTTCCAGGATCGCGTGTGCTGCAGGGCACCCATACACGGGCCTTTATAGGCATCAATTCAATAACCTTTTTAGGGCAGACCCTCGCACAGGATCCGCAACCCACGCATCTTTCAGGGTCTATCACCGGGAACTGCTGTTGCATGGTAATGGCATCAAACGGGCATGCAGCCGCGCATTCGCCTAGGCCAATACAGGCATATGCGCATTCCTGTGGCCCGCCAAAGGCCAGGTTCGCGCCTGTACAAGTATTGTGGCCCAGATAGAGATATTTTTGGCGGACCTCGCCATCCAGCCGGGAGCATTTAACCGCAGCGACCATGTTCTCCATGACCGTGATTTTCTTGCCTGTAATCTCGGCTACCGCCTCTGCCACTGCCGCTTTTCCTGGGAAACATAGATTTGGAGGCACATCAGCGTTATTCACAACAGCCTCGGCATACCCCTCGCATCCGGCATAGCCGCAACCGCCGCACTGCGCGCCTGCCAAGACCTCCAGTACCTCTTCAACCTTGGGATTGGCCTTGACGGCAAATTTCTGGGCAGCCAGGGCCAGCCCGATGCCAAAGAAAAGCCCTATGCAGACCAGGACCGCCAATCCAATCAAAGCCAGCCTTATTAAAACAGGATCCATTGCACTCCTCAACTCATAATAAGACTTAAAAGATTACTAATCCTGAAAAGCCCATAAATGCCAGGGCGAACAGACCTGCTGTCACGAAGGCTATGGGCAGCCCCCGATATGTTGGGGGAATATCGGCCAGTTCAAGGCGTTCCCCCGCCGACGACATCAGGAAAAGCGCGAGCAGAAACCCTGTCCCCGCGCCCAGTGCCAGCATCAGGCTTTCCATGGCGCTGTATTCATTGTCCGCCAGGGTCAAGGGCACGGCAAGGATAATACAGTTGGCGATCACAAGCACAAGGTACACGCCAAAGGCCTTAAACAGGGCAGGATTGACCTTGCGCAGGACCGTATCTACCGCCTGCACGGAAAGCGAGACCATTCCGATAAAGACAACCACCTGCAGGAAATCAAGTTCAAAAGGCTTCAGAACAAATTGGTATAAAAACCAGGACATCATTGCGCTGGCCACCATTACTATCGTGAATGTGATGCCCATGCCGACCGCGGTGTCCCTTTTCTTTGATGTCCCGAAAAAGACACAAAGCCCCAGATATTTGGTGAAGACGTAATTATTGATCAGCATGGCGCCGATCAGGATGGCAAAAAGCTCACCGATATATAGCCTTTTAACGTTTAACAGGGCGGTGCCCAGGTCTTTGCCCTGTGAATGAATCGGCGTCAGGGCAATCACGTGGGGCTCCGCCTGATTGATCTCTTCGTCAAATTTGATGAGGACACTCCTTTTATCCGGACCGAGGATGACCTCACTGATCACTAGAAGGACATCCGGATCGCGTTTTTCATAAATCCTGTAATTGTCCGGATCAGTCGCCCAATCCGCATCAGGTTCACCCGCAAATTCTATACTGATGGAGAGGCTGTCCTTAAAGGCGACTTTTTTTACAAAAGGATGTTCAACGTTACATCCCATAAGAAATAGCAGGAAGACAGGCATCAGCCAGATTGAACGAAAAGCATATCGCTGGATCATGGATCTCATTGCTTCCTCTCCTTGAGGCGGTTATAGACCCCCTCAATATAGTTGAAAAGGGCCATCATGATGCCTACACAAAAGAATCCCGCGGCCGGCAGGACAAAGAAAAGGAGTGGCTTGAATCCCAGGATATCGTAACCGAGGATCGTCCCGGCGCCCAGGAGTTCCCGTACAAAGCCGATGCTGACCATACCGAACATGAATCCTATGCCCATGCCGAGACCGTCCCAGAAAGAGGCGCTGATTGTGTTTTTACAGGCAAATGTCTCCAGGCGCATGGTGATGATGGCAAAGGCCACGATCAGTTTTACAAAGATGCCCATCTCCTCATAAGCCGCCGGGACATAGGCAGCCAGAACCAGGTCAATGACCGTGACCCAGGTGGCGATGGTCAGGGTATAGGTGGGGATGCGGATACGCGGGTGTATGATGTTCTTAATGGCGGCGATTGTACAGCTGGAACAAATCTGCACGAAAAGGACTGCGCTTCCGAGTAATAATCCGTTCTTGATAGAGGTCGTCAAACCCACAGCCGGGCACATGGATAGGGCAAGGCGGAAGATCGGATTTTCAAGAAATATTCCGTTAATGACCAATTCTTTATTGCTTTTTTTCGTCGCGGCCAAGGTTCTTCTCCTTTATTTCAAATCACGGCTGGTATCTGATGGCCGGCAATCACTTCATCCAGGATCTTGATCCGGTATGCAAACCTTTTCACCATGTTCTTCACACCGTTGGTTACGGCCCTGCTTGATATCGTAGCGCCGGTCAGGGAATAGATGTCCTTATCCAGGTATTGATTGCGGATATCTTCAAGTTCTTTGGCGGAGAGCGTATCCGGATCTTCAAGGTATCGCCTGAAAACATCCGGCAGAGGCTCTTTGACGACAGTAAGATTTTTCAGTCGTTCAAACGACTTGTCCTTAAATTGATTTTTAAAGTAATCCTGCTCGATTTCAGCGCCCAGACCAGGATCCTCTTCGTGCTCCACGATTTCCAGGCCAATGATATCGAATCGGGGGTCCAATGCCAGCATTACCTCGATAAAGGTCTTGAAACCGGTAAATTCACCCGGCAGCAGATAAGCCACCCTTTTATCCCGCAGGCAGGCGACGATGGTCTGGTCCTGATAGGCAAAGGCGGTCTCGGGTTTTAGCGTCTCCTTCAGGATTTTTTGACGATCGGAATCGTCTATAGCCTTTTCAAGAGAGATGTCCAGGGTGAAACGCTGGACCAGTCTTCCCTCCAGGTCCAGTATGAGAAATTCATAGGCCTCATAATCTGATGCCTTAACCGGAACCATGTAACCCAGGTAAGTCTCTCCATCTTCTTCAACAATATAACGATACACCGGATAGAACTTCAACTCTTCAGTGGCGGGGTTCTCCTTGCCATAACCCAGCAGACCCAGCATGGTTGCCTGGGTCTTATTGTACTCATTCTGTTTTTTGGTCTTGTCCGTTACCACAAAGACCGCGCCCATGATCATGGCGGCAAGAAAACAAGAGAGGGTTAAGCCTATGGTTATTCTTATAATCTCTTTCATTTCACCGTACCTTTCGGAGGAGCAAAGCGCTTGGGCTTGAACCAGACTTCAAATGCCGGTGTTACCGCATTCATGAGCAGGATAGCGTAGCAGATGCCCTCAGGGTAACCGCCTTTGAGCCGTATCAGGACCGTCAGGGAGCCGACCCCGCATCCGAATATCACCTTAGCCATCTTTTGGCTTGGTGATGTGACATAATCCGTTGCCATAAAAATGGCGCCCAGAAACACACCTCCGGAAAGCACGGCCAACAATGGGTCGCCGGTAAAATAACTCTCTCCTCCAAAGATCCAGGTCAAAAGGCCGATGGAAACAATGACCGAAACCGGGATGTGCCATGTGATATAGCGCTTTATTATAAGGAAGATGCCCCCTAGGAGCAGAAGCAGGTTAGATGTTTCGCCGATACAACCCGGCCGGATGCCAAGGAAAAAATCCTTATATATGGATGGCATCGAACCGTATTGCTCAATCAGGGCGGCTATGCCGTAATGCTTCAGTACGTAAAGGGGTGTAGCCGTGGAAACCGCATCGATCCCGGGCTGCATATATTTGAATATTGAGAGGTCATGGAGCGGCGTCAGCCATGCCGACGTCATGGCTACCGGAAAGCTTGCCATTAAAAAGGCCCTCCCGATCAGGGCGGGATTAAAGATATTGAAGCCCAGACCGCCAAATAACTGCTTGGTAACATAGATCGCCATAACCCCACCCAGGATCGGCATCCAGTAGGGAACTCCCGGCGGAATAACATAGGCCAGCAACAGGCCGGTGATCACGGCGCTCCCGTCCTTGATTGTAACGGGACGACGCAGAAGCCTCTGTGAGATCGCCTCGGTCAGGACACAACTCAGGACGCTTACCAGGCTAATGATCAAGGTCTGAAATCCAAATATGAAAACAGATAAGATTAGGGGCGGAACCAGGCATGCGTTCACGGTCCACATGATCCTAGCTGTGGATTCACGGCCTTTAATATGGGGCGATATGGAGACCGTCCATCCCTGAAAGGGATTCCTTGAATCCTGTCTGTCTTCTATTTTCTCTTCGATGGCTTTACTCCTTTGTACAAGACTATTTCTTCGCCTTCAATTTGGCCAGGCGCATGTATTGAACCAGCGGCCTCTTGGCCGGACATGCATAGGCGCAGCAGCCGCATTCAAAACATTCAAATGGGCCGAGATGAGCGGTATCAGCCGCGCGTCCGGCCTCAACATACAGGCCGATCTCATTCGGTTGGAGCCCCATAGGGCATGCCTCAACGCACCACCCGCAACGTATACATGGCCCATGGGGCTGGTCATCAATCTCATCCCGGGTAAGAAAAAGGATCCCGGAAACGGTTTTAGTCACAGGGATATCCAGGCTTGAGACAGCGAATCCCATCATTGGGCCTCCTATCACGATCTTTGCCAGGTCAGTCCTTGTTCCTCCCAGGTATCGGACAATATCATTGATGCGGGTCCCCGCTCGAACCTGCAGATTGGCCGGCCTGGCAATCCCCTTTCCGGAGATCGTGATGACCTTTTCATAGAGTGGTTTATTGAGAGCTACGGCGTCATAAACCGCCTTGGTCGTGCCGACATTCTGAACAATAACTCCAATATCAAAAGGAAGGCCGTATCCCGGCACCTTTCTGCCCGTAATGCTTTCTATCAACTGTTTCTCCGAACCCTGTGGATATTTTACCTTAAGGGGATTAATCCTGATCTTCAGGCCGTTAAGACCCTGAGTCTCTACACTCTTCCGCAGGATCTTGACGGCATCGCCTTTATTGGCCTCAATTCCGATGTAGCAATCTTTAATGCCCAGGACACTCAGAAGGATCTTGGCACCCTCAATGATCTCATCCGGCTTTTCAAGCATTAGACGGTGGTCAGTCGTGAGATATGGCTCGCATTCTGCCCCGTTCAAGATCAGGGTATCTACCTTGGCATAAGGAGGCGGGGATAACTTGATATGAGTCGGAAAACCGGCTCCGCCGATTCCCACAATACCGGCATCCTTGATCCTTTGAAGCAGCTCCTGTGGTGCAAGGCCTTTCCATTCCAGAGGCGTGTAGGACCTATCCTGGACCTCGATGTCTCGGCTAACCGTGATGGAAGGGATGCTAAGCGAGAGCGGACCCTGTGAGAAACCGATATTGGTAACATTACCGGTTATACTGGCGTGGATATTGGCCCCCAGGCCGGCCTTGACCTCTCCGATCAGATCCCCTTCCTGCACTCGGTCTTTTTTATTCACCAGTGCCTCGCAGGTGGCGCCGAAGTGCTGGAGAAGCGGGATCTCAACCTCATCTGGCAGGGGCATAACCTCGATAGCCAAATGTTCAGTAAGCCCTTTGGACTCTCGAGGATGAATCCCCCCCATAATAAAAGTCGATAATGAATCATTCATAGTCGACGGTCATTTGATCTGATTAAAATGATATTATGCACGTGGTTTTTATTGATCTGAGTGAGAATATAAAAAAATATTCAAAATTCCAATAAAAAAAGTCCCCCCGCCTCCACATAAAAGGGGGAGGAATGAGATAAGGAGGATCACTTAATGTCGAAATTAATAGCTATTTCAGCGTGAAGACCTCTATCCTTTCAACCGACTTGACATAACGGTCGGCCATTAGGTCTTCCGTAGGTATCAGTAATAATTTTCCCCCATCTTTAATCGGTTCACCGTTTACCCTGTCCGCTATAATAACACTCTCCTCATTGCTGTTCAGATAGATTTCACCATAGGAAAAGAGCGAATAGTAGCCATCAGGCGCCGAGACATAAAATACTGTGGTCAGATCCGGTTTGATTCCGGCCTTTTCCAGGATTTTCTTAAGAGAGGCCCCGGAATAATCTGATATCCCGTGGAATCCTTTACCTTCCCCCACAGTCTTAACCCTATTTTCTAACCTTGGAAAGGGGGAGAGATCTGTTACTGTTATCTCATTCTTGACATCCCCTGTGATAGTAAATCCCGAAGAAAAAAGTTCCTTCTTGTCTTTAAGAGGCTTACTTGGTCTGGGATCCATGACCTCAATGCTGGCAATATTTTCTATTGAACGGTCTGCATATTCATCGCCGGCTATTACGAGTTTAGGAAACCCGATATCCCGGCTGAACTGTTCCATATAGGGCTGATAAAAATCCTTATCATGACATGAGGCGCAACTCCTATGAGGGAGGATAGGAGATGCGGATGTGGCCACGATAATATCATTCGAGTTCCTGTAGAAGATCTCTCCCCATGATAGCGCCACCTCTTTTCCATCCCTGCCGCGCACCAGTATCGCCATATCAACCTTCTTTGAAAACGCACTCTCTTCCTTTTCTATGTATGCCGTATCAAGCAAGGTCCTCAACGGCACACCTTTATAATAAAAAACTCCCTTGAAGGTTCCGTCTTTCATCACCTCATTAAGCTGTACTTGGACGGTCTGGAATCTACCAATGTCTTCAATAGAAAGGTTCAGAGGCTGTCTGACATTACCTATTATGCTGATATAGTCTTCTGCATAAGCATAAACATCAGACCATAGAAAAATACATACAATTAATAGAAGAATTTTTTCATATTTATTCATAATTAACTCCTTAAAATATAATTGGCAGAGAGCTCGTAGCTTAGTAAAAAAATATCCATCCAGGATTTATTGTTCCTGGATGGATACTAAAAACTAAATTGAACATTCGTCAATCATTAAAATCTACCACTGATTCCAACAAATAGAGTCCTGCCCTCTCTCGGGAATCCATAACTGGTTTCATAATTCTCATCAAATATGTTTCGAACACCAGCCTCCAGCTGAAATTTTTCTGAAAATTCCATTATAGCTTTGAGATCAAATATCCAGTAGTCATCTAGTTCTATCCAGCCAGCACTCCCTGTTTCTTCATACTGTGCTTTGTCATATTTTACTTTCGCAAAAAGCGATAGCCTGTCTGTCACACTAATTAAATCGCTTATATAAAGCTGATGTTTGGGCGATTCACTAATCAGATCACTGGTCCGGTCTGGGGAACGATTTTCAGCACCCAGATATGTGTAACTTAGATAAATAGAATTCCGTGGTATATATTCTGTATTGATAGTGAATTCAAATCCCTGGAACCTTGATTCTCCTATATTATCATTATAATCTAATCCGCCTACCAGCGTTTCCGTTATCAGGTCTGTAACATCCGAATAGAACAAGGTAAGCCCCATACCGCTATCCCAGGGCAATTTTCCTGTTACACCTATTTCATAGTTTACTGACTTTTCCTTTTTCAAGTTAGGGTTGGGGATTGCGGTATCCAAGTATGAAGAATATAATTCCTTGAGGGTCGGGAAGCGTGACTTGCTGGCAATGGAGAGGTGGAGCCTGGTGTCATTTTCAAAATAATAGATTAAACCTGCAAGACCGTTCCATGAAGTATCGTCATCTCTAACCGAGCCACCATTCGCGTATTTTGCTTTCTGAACATCCATATTAACGCCCAGGACAAGATCCGTTTTATCATTAATTATAATGGCATCTTCTAGACCGTAGGAGGAAGTCTCAGCTTCGTATTTTTCCCAAACCTCGTCATAATCACCCTGTGATTCATGCACATCATTTTTTAAGTGATACGAAAAGCTGATAGTGTTTTTTTCAAAGAAATCAGTTCTTAGTACAAGGGATCCGCCATCGGTATGATCATCATAAGTGCTATGCCATGAGGAACGTCTATTTTGAGTCGTATATGTTGAATCATCATAGGCATCAAAAATATTATAGTATTCATCATGGTATATACGTATTTTTGCAGTAAGTTTATCAAATATTTTGCTGTCCCCGATAAAATAATACGTTGTCTTTTCCCACTCAGGAGTTCTCCAGAAGCGCTGTCTTTCCGCCGGATACACATTAGGAGGTATGCCCTTTTCACTGTTAATCGCATGATACCCAAAAGCGTACTCATGGTCTTCAGCAGGTGTAAACCCTATCTTGAAAGATTTTGTAGTTGTCTCTATGTCTGAATTATCTCTGTCCCCGCCATCTTCAAACCAACCTGCTGCGGGCACAGGTGCAAAATCATCCGACATCCTGAACCCGTCGGAATCCAGATCTGAGATGCCTGCCATAAAATAGAACTTCTCAATTTTTGAACCCACGTTCAGGTTTCCGGAATAGCCATCTGTATCCATATCTAACCTATATGAGCCTTCAAATCGTTCCAGGGGCTTTCTTGAAACGATATTAATGACGCCACCCATAGTATTGGCACCATATAATGATGAAGCGACTCCTTTGGTGAGAGTAATTCTGGAAATATTACCGGTAGATATCTCACTGGCATCAACATACCCGTCATACGGTACATACCACGGGATACCATCAAGGAATACAGGTACATATCTCTGATTAAATCCTCTAACATTGATATACGCCTCATTTCTTGATCCCTTTGAAATGGCAACACCGGGAAGGGTATCAAGGGCGGAGGAAAGATCGACTGAATTTGTCAGATCCATATGCATCCTGTCAATCGTTTCAACAGTTGTTACCTGTGTTACAGTCTCAGCTCTTCCAGTAACAACAATCTCGCCCAAGGTAAAAACATCTTTGGGTTCCGTGTTTTCATCGGTACTGACCTCTGCCGCGTAAAGCATGCTACCGCAGATAATTATTGGTAATGGCCCATCAAAGTTGCACTAAAATTGATCTTTGACAACTAGATGAAGCATATATGTTCTTAAAAGTTTAACCAAGTTTTCATTACGGTGGTTGAAGCGCCATTCAATCTCTTTTAGATAGAGATGAAAATATTTTCTAGGCACACCACGATAATGATAAAGCCAATGTTTAGCATAAGACCAAAAGCCTTCGATACCATTAATGTGATCACGGCCTTTGGGTTTGCCTTTTTCTTTACGAATTACTACGTGATCACCACGGATATCCAGGAACGTATAAGCATGCCAATCATCGGTGTAGTAAAGACTGCCCGGCTTAGTGTGTTTGGTCATAAGAGGTATCAATTCCCACCCACCTCTGCTGGTGATTGGGAACGTCAAAACCATACCGTTCCTTTGATATATACCAAGGACCATGTGCTTTCCGGCTGCTCCCCATCCGCGCTTCCCGGGGACCTTGCCACCAAACATGGTCTCGTCCATCTCTATTTGACCTGAAAGCTCTGACTTCTCTTTTAGGTCATGTTGGTAGATGGCTTCTCTTAGAACTCTAAACCACCGTTGGATCGTTTTTCGATCCAACGGAACCTGGAAACGAAGACGATACGCCGGAACACCTAAACAGAAGAACTCTAAAAGTCTTCCTTTCCAATATGGAGATATATTAGTTGATTGCCATAGAGTTTTATCAAATTTCCTGGTTAGACGGCATGTTGCACAACGCCTCTGACCGGATGATAAAACCCAAAATTTTCACTGCCGCAGCGAGGACATTTCATAATAGCTGATTCTACTTTCATATCAGCTAATTATCAATGATCTAGGTGCAACTTTGTTGGGCTATTACCTAATCCTTAAAGTGCAATGACAATACAGTGTTAATAACATAGTTAATAGATCATGATAGCTTATATCAATGTTAACAGATTAAGTTTTAAAAAATTTATACTATACATACATCATCTATCTTGGCCTAAGATATAACCTGTCATAAATATGGCCATAAATAGATTGGTCATCAGGAGATGCATTTGATCCGGACAAAAAAATATCCATAATAGAATGCACTAAACAGCAGCTTAATATCTCTATAGGTTATTAATGTCAAGCAATTTATTTTTATTATCTTATTATTTCCTATACTTACTAATTATAACCTTTTATAACATCATTTTTAATATTATGCCTTTAAGGACTGATCTATCCTTATATCTTGCTATCTATTTTCATATGTAATAGATTTTCCAATATGAAATCTATCTATTGGTATGACCCTATACTATTTAACATTGCTATTCCCCTGTTCTCCCTATTCATAAGGCTCATCTTCCTATCTTATCGGCTGGTTAAGATTCAGGGAACGGAAAATGAGGAGAGAGCGCTCTCTGGTTCCAAAAACGGGATCATATATGCCTCCTGGCATCAGAGGCTTATCTATCATGTCCATCGGCTCCATGACCGCCATGTGACTGTAATGGTCAGCCAGAGCCGCGACGGCGAGTATGCCGCTCGTTTCATAAACGCCCTTGGCATGAAAGACGTCCGGGGATCCTCCAGCCATGGCGGCACAGATGCACTTAATGAGCTGAAAAACCGTATGAAAGAAGGCGCAAACGGCGGCATGGTGCTTGACGGGCCATTAGGACCTCCGCGCGTCGCGAAGATAGGCACTGTAATACTGGCACGCATGACAGGGGTGCCTATTATACCAATCGTATGGGGGGCTGACAGATGCTGGGAGCTGAACAGCTGGGACAGGTTCATTATCCCAAAACCATTCGCCAGGATCTCCTACTATTATGGAGAGCCCATATGGGTGCCCTCTTCTGCCAGTGGCCAAGAAATGGAGGAATACAGAAGGCTCCTGGAGGACAGATTAAACTTCATGACACGCTGGTGTGATGAGCAATTCGGTGAAGAGAGGCCATGGGGAAAGAGCGTAAAAGAAAATATCGAATAACAAATATTGAATTTGGAACGCCGAAGGAGAAAAATACTTCGATATTCAATATTCTTAATTCCATGTTCGATATTTTTCGATTCAAAATAAACCGTAAATACGCCCCGAAGTATAATTAATATGAAATCTTAGAACTTCCAAGAGAATGATATAGGCTATTTTTCGATTCCATCCCTGGCAGATATCCCATTTCTGTAATAATGTTTAATATCCTTCATCTCAGTTACAAGATCCGCCGCTTCAATAATCCTTTGATCGGCATATCTGCCGGTAATAATAAGCTCAACATCATCGGGTTTAAGCCGGATCAGGTCAAGCAAATCTTCCGCTGAAAAGAGATCATAATTCGTCGCGATGTTTGCCTCGTCAAGGATGATGACCTGATATTTTCCGGACAACATAGCCTCTCTCGCTTCCGCAAGCCCTTTTCTAGCGGCGCTGATATCTTCTTCTCTCGGCGTGACATTGATAAAAGACGCATTCCCGTATTGCCTGATTGTTATTTGATCTGACAGCTTTTTAACAGACTCGATCTCGCTGGATTGCATCCCCTTTACAAACTGGGCAAAATAGACATTCAGACCGGCGCCGGCAGCACGCAAGGCAAGCCCCAGGGCAGCCGTCGTCTTTCCCTTGCCATCACCTGTGTATACCTGAACATATCCTTTCATGTTTTACCCATATCACAAGATTCAAACCAGATTAATCCTGGGCCTCCCTGATAAGGGATGATTATCCACAAGGACTGGACACTCGTAAACATACTCTATATTCGAAGCGGTAATTACCTCATCAGGGGCGCCTGCCGCGTAGATAGTCCCATTTTTCAGCATTATCAGTCTATGGCAATAATGCGCCGCAAGGTCTATATCATGGGAAACAAGGACCACGCTTAATCCCTTATCCTTGCTCAGGTTTGAGATTAAACGGAAGATCTCTTTCTTGAATTTCAGGTCCAGAAAGGATGTAGGCTCATCTAAAAGGATGATCTTTGGTTCCTGGGCCAAGGCCCTCGCTATAAAGACTCTCTGTTTTTCTCCTTCCGACAGCTCATGGATAGAACGACCTGACAGGTCAAGAGCATGTGTTAGCCTCAAGGCATCGCGCGCGATCTCTATATCTGTCTGTCCTTCAAATTGCAGCCTCTTTAAATGGGGGAAACGCCCCATCAACACAACCTCCAAGGCTGAAAAGGAGAATCTGAAATGATTCTCCTGGGCTACCATGGCTACTTCCCTCGCAAAGGCGGGCCTTGTAAAAATATGAGAAGGTTTGCTCCAGATATTTATCTCTCCCTCATGAGGCATGAGGACATTGTCCATTATCTTTAATAATGTGCTTTTTCCTGAACCGTTGGGGCCAAGTATGCCGACAATCTCACCCTCCTTAAGGTCAAGATCAATCCCCTTGAGTGCCCACCGCTTTTCATAGCGATAACCGATCTTTTTGAGGTTCATGACTATGTCCACTGACTGCCCCTCTTCTTAAGAAGTATAATGAAAAATGGCGCGCCAATAAATGCGGTTATAACACCCACCGGCAACTCACTGGGGGAGACGATAGTCCTAGCAAGCGTATCGGCCGCGATCAGAAATATGGCTCCCCCTATGGAGGCTACAGGGATAAGGAGGCGATGATCCGAACGAAAGGCCATCCTGGCAAGGTGCGGCACAATTAGACCCACGAAACCTATGAGCCCTGAAAAGGCCACAACAAGACCCATGACAAGACTCACAATCAACAGGGTCACCTTCTTGATCATCCCGACCTCCACGCCCAACTGTGCGGCATTCTCATCTCCCGTAGTAATTATGTTCAGCTCCCTGGAAAAACCATATAATATAACTGAGGCTAAAAGGACTAGAGGTAAAATTATGATCAGCTGGCTGTATCTGGCCTGGGAAAGGTCTCCATAAAGCCAGTAGAGCATTGTATGCAGTCTGTCATTTGCGGATACGGAGATAAAAAACATTATGATAGCCGTAAAAAACGCATTTATGATCACACCGGTAAGAAGGATGGTTGAAGATTCCACGCCGATATTCCTGGCACCTATCATCATGACGAGGTAGATAGTCAACAATGCACCTATAAAGGACATTACAGGCACGCCTACAGCAAAACCAAATCCCAAGGCTATCGCAATGACTGCCCCGAAGGCAGAACCGCTGGAGACCCCGAGAATAAATGGATCGGCAAGGGGATTCCTTAATATGGCCTGAAAGACAACGCCTCCCAATGAAAGCGCAAAACCTACCAGACCGGCCAATATGATCCTGGGAAGCCTTATCCTGAATACAATACGCCTCAAAGGATCATCAGATACCGTGTTTCCCATCAGGATATTAAAGATATCCTTAATGGAGATATCCGCTGTTCCCAGAGCAAGGGATATGGCTGTCACTAGTGCGAGTACCGCCAGCAGGATGAGGGATATAGTAATAACACTTGCCGGCGTCAAAATATCTTCTCTATATCTTTCAATCATCTAAATGCCTTATCCCAGTTTATCTCTGGATGAATCAACCTTGCCATTGCCTCAAGCCCGTCTATTATCCTCTGAGAAGGTCGGTCTATAAGATCCGAGTCGATAAGGTAAATCCTTTTATTCTTTACCGCCGGAATAGATGTCCATTTCATCCATTCTTTCCTTTCCTTTTCAAATTCCCCTCCCCTCTCCATTGAGGATATTAAGATAATATCCGGCTTTTTATTGATAACCTCTTCAATACTGATCCTCGGATAGGTCATAGGTTCATCTGTGGTCATATTTATTCCGCCTGCCAGGTTTATAATATCATTATGAATTGTATTTTTATTGACCGTCATAATAGGTGAAATATTTATCTGTAGAAATACCATTGGTCTTTGTCCCGATACAACCGCGGTTTGGATCGACTCAAGACGCTTGTTCAATTCATCGACCAATTGACTAGCCTTCTCAGAGACCCCGCAAAGACCGCCTATTTCATCAATTGTTGATATGACATCCTTTATACTTCTGGGATTTACAACATAGACCGGTATATTAGCTTGTTCAAGTAGATAGACCGGGCCGGGCAGGTTTCCGTCTTTAGTGACAATAATCAGATCAGGAGAGAGGCTGAGGATCTTTTCTATATTAGGATCAACATAGCTGCCTATCCTCGGTTTCTCCAATGCCTCAGGAGGATAATAACTGAAGTCCGGGACACCTACCACATAATCGCCAAGCCCCAGATAATAAAGTATCTCTGTAAGGCTCGGAGCAAGCGGTATAATTCGTTTCGGGTTGCTCTCCATTTCGATCTCCCTCCCAAGGGCATCCTTGAATGTCCTGGACCAGGAAGGAATAGGCCACCCCAGCACCGCGATCAGGATTATGCTTGGGATAATATATCTATAATTATTCATTTTAAATCCTTACCTTAAACCGTGCACCTTATGCCTTATACCTTTTATTTATATCTGTATGATACTTTGAATAAAAACGACCTCCCCTCGCCCGGATAAACCCCCATACTGATAATACCTGACTCATGGTCTCTGAAACTCTCTATATACGTGTCATACTCTTTATCAAAGAGATTATTGCACTGTAAGGCGACAATCCATTTATCCAAAAAATCCTTCTCAAGTTTCAGGTCGATGGTATAATATGAATCTAGGGTGATTGAAGGGTCGGTGTCATTATTTAAGGCGTAATAGGCAGGACGACCTCCGGTATACCTTATCGTCGCACTGGTGTTAAAGCCCACATCATTAAGATACACAATACTAGATTTGAAATAGCTATCCGATGTATACAGCGCCTTCCGAGCAACACCTCCTGATATCTCCTCCTCTGCATCCGCGAATGTATAGGCAAGGGAACAGGTCAAATTGTATAAAAGCCTTGCTTCCAATCCGATCTCCCAGCCGTGACTTTTATATCTGTCAAGATTCTGAGGCGTATAAAAAAATGAGGCATCAGGTATCCAGGTTATCTTATCCTCTATGTTCCACCTGAAATAGGTGATATTCATAAAAAGATTATCATTGAAAAGGCTCTGTTCCATACCGGCATCCGAATGTTTGCCGATCTCAGGCCTGAGGTTACGGTTACCCTGAGTCCCCATTCCCCAACCCCAATCCTCATAAGGCCAGAAAAGGGCATTGGGCGTGGGTGCGTTGTAGTGACGGCCGTAATTCAACTTAATTGCCGTATTCTCTGATGGACTTATTACTATTCCGTAACGTGGCACATACTCTATCCCGAATTCAGAGTGCTTTTCCCGCCTTAATCCCGCAATCATCTTTATATGGTCATTGGGCCGGTATTGTGCCTCTGTGAGAAGGCCTAATGTGTGGAGACCTGCAACAGTTTCTGTCTCAGTACCACTGATCTCCACGCCATTTTCATCAAGTGTGATTCCCCTGTTCTCCCATTTATATCTCTTATATTCAGCACCTACGAGGAGGTTTATGCCTTTAAAGAGGTCTATGTCCATATTACCTTCGAGACCATTCACCTTGTTCGTAACCCAGGTCTTGTTGCCCGATAGTGTAAAAAAATAGTAGATGTTTTTATTGTAACTCTCCATATCCGTATAAGTTGCCTTTAACTTAAGCCTCAGCCGGTCTAAGGGTGCGCCGTTTATATCAAACGCCAGGTGAATATCCTTATCGCCGCCCTCGTTTAACAGATTGGATGACTCGCCGTCATAGAGTTTTATCCCATTAACAATAAAATCTTTTGTTCCGGAAGGAGTTTTAACACCCGGATTGCCATATACCCTGTCTGTATAGTCGCCGTAGATACTAATATCCGGCAAGTCTTCATTGTCATATATAAGTTTAAGCGAAATATCCTTGTGATCTAAACCGGCATTGCTCCTGAATCCATCGGTTGCCCTCCTGTTTGCCGTAAGATAATACCCCAGATCTTCGGTTATAAACATCCCCTGTGCAGCTGCTATCTCATAGGCAGAATTGGAACCGTAACCGGCGCTTAAGTCCAGGTCTACCAGGTCTTTTTCAGGTCTCCTCGTTATAATATTTATTACCCCGGCCATCGCGCCTGTACCATAAAGAAGAGAGCCTGAACCCTTAACCACCTCGATCTTTTTGATGCCATTAAGACTTATACCGCTTATATTAGCGCTTCCGATGGAGGGTGAATTTATTACAATACCGTTTACAAGCACCAGGGCTCCATCCGCGCCCATGCCCCTGATATGTATTTCCTGGGTTGCCCCTCCGTAGTTGCCGCGGGTCCTCAGGTCTATCCCGTTTTCATTCCCCAGCATGTCCCCAAAACCATTAGCGGTTGAGCTTCTGATATCATCTTTGTCTATTAAAATAACAGAATTTGATATATCACCTCGCCTTTCCTCTGTCTTTGTGGCGCTCACTATCATCTCATCCAACGTAAAAACCTCTTTGTCATCTGCTATCTCTTCTGCAGACCAACAGACCCCGGCCATAATCATGATAAACAACACAAGAATCAAAACATACCTCAACATCTGAATTCCTCTCTTCTTGATCTAATGGTTGTCTCATGGCCCGGAAAGAAAAATCCCCGGACCGATTATCTCGATCCGGGGATTACCCTTTTTATCCTCAAGATCAGCAAGCCTGCCTCTGTCCTCGAAGGCAAAACTGCTATTCGGGCAGGTCTTCTGACTTCCCCTCCTGTTCAGCGGCCTTCCCATCCGGTATCTACCGAGACAGTGGCTCACAAAGGCTGAAGAGGTCCCCTCTTCCGTATAAAAGAGGGAGGGATTACAGCGGCGGGACCGTCCCCGATTTTAACGGGATTCCCTATTATGCCCCCTGCAGAGCACCCGAACTTTTTTATTAATAATTGAACAATGGAATAAAGTCAAGAAAAATTTTCGGTTATTAAAATCTTTTAAGTCAACTAAGTCAAGAAAATATGTTTTATTCAATCCACTCCTCTATTCAAGATTGACAAGTCGTTGTCTCTCCCCTAAACTCCCCACGATAAATAATGCATAACATGCGATAGAAAGGCCTACATTTGGAACTTGTTGTTGAAATGGAAGGGGTTCATAAGACTTTTGTCTATGGATGGCCCCGAAAAAAGAAGCATGCCTTGTGCGGGATAGATCTTGCTGTCCCTGAAGGCGCCTTCTGGGGTGTCCTTGGGCCCAACGGGGCAGGCAAGACGACGCTCCTATCCATACTTGCCAATCTGATCACCGCTGAGCAGGGTCTGGTCAGGGTCCTCGGAGAAGACATACGCAGCCGTGCCAAGGTCATACGCTCCAGGATCAACATGTCATCAGGACATGCAAACTTCCCATGGAGTATGACGGTCCAGGAAAATCTTCATTACTATGCCATGCTCTATGGGATCTCCGGCAAGAGACGCAATCAAAAGGTTAAAGAGCTTATTGACATGTTCAAACTTCAGGATTTTGCAAATGTCCCTTTTGATGGATTATCCACCGGCACCAAGCAGAAGCTCTCTCTCGCAAAATCCCTGATAAACGAACCTGAGCTCCTCTTTCTGGATGAACCCACTGTGGGCCTTGATCCGGATGTCGCTAACAGGGTACATGAATCCATTCTGAATATACACAAAGAAAAAGGCACCACGATCTTGATGACTACACACAATATGAAGGAGGCGGAGGCCCTCTGTGAGAAGATCGTCTTTATTAAAGACGGGATAATCAAGGCATTCGGGGTACCCCAGAGCCTCAAGGAGGAATTGCGCCTGGGCGACAGGATCACGATATCCTTCGACGGGGCCGCCTCAGAGCCTATTTTTAAGGAATTGTCAGGTATTTACAATCTTGAAATAGTCGATAGACAGTGTCGTATCATCGTTGACGACCACAGGAAACGCCTCCCACAGATCATGGATCTGTTTGTGCGAAGGGGTATCCGGATCATTAATCTTAGCATTCAGGAGTCTGACCTTGAGGATGTATTTATCACCCTTGCGCGGTGAGATAACAAAGATAACCGCCTTCACCTACAAGAATTGGATCATGACCAAGAGAAATTTCTTTACCTTTCTTGAGATAATCTTCTGGCCAGTGGTGGGATTCCTGTCCGTCGGTCTGCTCGCTGAATTCACACAGCTTCAGCCCGAGATGAGGGCATTCATACTTTTAGGCGTGATCGCAATGGGCGCAGTGCAAGTCTGCCAGCTCGATGTATGCTACGCCCTTCTCTATGATGTATGGAGCAAGGCTATAAAGCACGGATTTATCGCACCGATAGGGATCAGGCATATGCTCCTAGGATCCCTGCTTATGGGCATTGTCAGGGGTTCAGTAGTCTTAATCATCCTCCTGATAGCAAGTTCTATCTTCTTTGATTTCAACTTTATGCTTCCTGGAATCACGGCAAATCTCATCTTTGCCTTCGGCCTATTTCTAAACGGGGCAATGGTCGGGATGCTGGTATGTATCCTGGTCCTCATCTTCGGAAACAGGGCCGAGGTCGCTGCATGGTCCACCGTAAGCCTCATGCTTCTATTATGCGGGATATATTACCCGGTCTCCATCCTGCCCAAGGGGATAATGTACCTTTCTGAGGCTATTCCCCTGACCTTCCTCCTGGAATACTTCCGGCAGTTCTATGGATTCAAGCCTACGTTTGACCACGTCCTGGCCAAGGGATACATCATGGTCTTATGCTATCTGTTCCTGGAGGTCATACTGTTAAAGCTGGCTATCTGGAAGGCAAAAAAAAAGGGCACGCTCTTAAAGCTATCCGAATAGACATCATATTATCTTACAATACACCTGAGTACCCATGGCTCTGCGATCCTCTTGAATTTAACGATATCATTTTCGCCATGCCCGCATTCGGCACTGGGGAAGAATTCCGGATGCAGTAATTCCGATCTATTAAATCTCTGGAGGGCATAGAGTCTTGAGCCTTTTATCAGCTCGGTGATCTTTTCAATGATGCGCTCATCGACAAATCCTTTTACGCATGTAGTCCTGAACTCATAGTCCGGCGCTGATTCCATGATGGTAATTATGCTTGAAAGTATATCCTCGGGATTACAGGCGGCCCTGACCAGGGAATCATAGTAAAAAGGATCGGTTTTTATATCCATTGCGATATAATCCACAAGACCTTGTACAATAAGCCTCTTCAACTCGTTCGGCCTGCTTCCGTTGGTATCAAGCTTAATGGAATATCCTAGTCGCTTTATTGATTCGCATAATGAAACAAGGTCCTTTTGGAGCGTTGGCTCTCCACCGGAGATAACAACGCCGTCGAGAAGATGCCTGCGGCTTTTCAGAAACTCGAAAAGATGCTCAACATTTAATGAATCCCGGCATCCATTTCCACCCCTGACAAGTGAAGGATTATGACAATATGGGCACTCAAAATTACAGCCAGATAAGAATACCACACAGCTTAATTTTCCGGGATAATCAATAATCGAACTTTTTTGCAGACCGCCTAAATCCATAACAGATCTTTCCCTATTAAACAGAAACCAGATCTCTCCCCTTATCAATAGGCTTGTATGAGACCTTTATAAAACATTAAAAGAATTTGTAATGCCGTCATCCTCCGGCTTGACCGGGGGATCCAGTAGCTTCAAGGACTTTCTGGATTCCAGATCAGGTCCGGAATGACGGAAAAAGGACTTATTCAAAGGTCTCACATATCTTTTTCTTCCCTTGTTAGGAGGAGGTACAGAGAAGCGCAGCCCTATGCCACTTTAAATGCCTTTCTCATGGTGAACTCGGCCTGTTTGCCGTTATTCCACTGTTTAACGGGCCTTAGGTATCCTACTACCCTTGCGTATACCTCGGTCTCTTCATTACATACTGAACAGCGTTCCTGTCTCCCCCTGAGATAACCATGAGACGGACAGACGCTGAAAGTAGGGCTCAGGGTGATATAGGGGAGCCTGAATCCCATGATTATCTTCCTTATCAAATTCTTCACCGCACCCGTGTCTGTTATATTCTCCCCGAGGTATATATGCATAACCGTTCCGCCAGTATATCTCGTCTGCAAGTTCTCTTGTAGCATAAGGCACTCAAATATATCGTCGGAATAATTGACCGGAAGCTGTGTGGAATTCGTATAAAAAGGCTCCGCACCTAATTGATATGCGTCTTCATTGGCGCAGATTATCTCTGGGTATCTTTCCTTGTCGGACATGGCAAGCCTGTATGATGTACCTTCCGCAGGAGTAGCTTCAAGGTTATAGATCTCGCCTGTATCCTCCTGCATCTCCCGTATTATATCACGAAGGTAATCCATAATCCTGATCGCGAAATCTCTTCCATCCTCACTGGCGATATCCTCTCCTAGAAAATTCAGGCAGGCTTCGTTCATGCCGACAATCCCGATAGTGGAGAAATGATTCTTCCAGTATAATCCTGTGCCCTCTTTGACCTCCCTCAGATAAAACTTTGAATAGGGGTAGAGATCATTTTCAGTGAATCTTTCAAGGACCTTCCTCTTAATAACAAGACTTTCACCTGCTAGGGCGACCAGCGTTTTAAGACGCCCGAAAAAGTCTCCCTCGTCCTTGGCCAGGTAACCTATCCTGGGTAGGTTTATAGTCACAACCCCGATGGAGCCTGTAAGGGGATTGGCTCCGAAAAGTCCACCCCCCCTCTTTAAAAGCTCCCTGTTATCAAGGCGAAGTCGACAGCACATGGACCTCGCGTCTTCAGGCGACATATCCGAATTTACGAAGTTGGAAAAATAGGGGATACCGTACTTGCCTGTCATCTTCCAGATCATATCTAGATTCGGATTATCCCAGTCGAATTCGGGGGTTATATTATAGGTTGGGATCGGAAATGTTAAGACCCTTCCTTTGGCATCGCCTTCCATCATTGTTTCGGCAAATGCAGTGTTCAGCATATCCATCTCCTGCTGAAATTCGGAATATCTCTCTTCGCGCTCCTTGCCTCCTACTATCACCGGGAGATCCCTCAATATCTTTGGGACATAAAGGTCCATCGTGATATTGGTAAAGGGCGTCTGGAAACCAACCCTGGTAGGTATATTTATATTAAAGATAAATTCCTGGATAGCCTGTTTCACATCCCTATATTCAAGATTATCATAGCGCACAAAGGGCGCCAGCAGGGTGTCAAAACTTGAGATCGCCTGAGCCCCTGCCGCTTCACCTTGAAGGGTGTAAAAAAAATTGACTATCTGCCCCAAGGCGGATCTCAAGTGTTTTGGAGGACCGCTCTCAACCTTGCCCTCAACACCTCTAAAACCGTTAATTAATAGATCCTTCAGATCCCATCCAACACAATATACTGAAAGCAGGCTTAGGTCATGTATATGAAAATCACCGCGCTTATGTGCGTTCCTGATTTCGTGGGGATAGATACTGTTCAACCAGTATTCCGAGGTCACCTCGGATGATATATAGTTATTCAGTCCTTGCAGGGAGAAAGACATGTTGCTATTTTCCTTGATCTTCCAGTCCATCTTCTGGATATAATGTTCCACCAGGTCGACATTCGCCTTGGTAGAAATAGCCCTTATCTGAGCGTGCTGTTCCCTGTAAAGGATATAGGCCTTGGCGCTTTTATAGTAGGGGGAGTCCAGAAGGACCCTTTCAACAATGTCCTGTATCTGCTCTACCTCCGGCGTTGAACCCAGCCTTAATTCATGGGCCAGGGTTAAAACCCGAAGCGTGAGTTTTCTTGCCTCCCGTTCATCAAATTCACCGGTGGCCTTTCCCGCCTTAACTCCTATAGCCATGGATAGATAGAATCAACCACGTAAAACCGGATTCTGCTAAGATAGAGAAAATAGCGTACTTTATACCGTATATATTAAGACGGGACCCATGAGATTATGGCCGTCAGTTCGTCCTTTAATTGGGTGATTGAAAGATTCCGGTCAAGCAACATCTGAAGCAACCTGTTTTGAAATGGATTTATTAGACAAATCGGAAAGGGCGGATCAATGCCGCCCTTTTTTATAATAGGTAGGATACATCAATATATTGGGGTATGTCAAGCTATTTTTTACAATATATAGAGTTAAGGGCTAAGTGCTGACCTTTAGGATCCCTTTTGATATGTTTTTTTAAATTTTCTGCTGTCCGTGAGATTATCAATCCCTTGGTTCAACCCATACAATATGATTTTTATTGATAAAGAGGACCTTGCCGGAGCCATCCTTATGTTCCACATCGGATAAAATAATAAAGGGATTCTCCGTTCGGGTGAACAGGTCAGACACCCTCTGTTTGTCGCCTATATTTATCTTTCCTAATAGATCGGACCCATCCGATGTCTTGACTATAATATTTCTAAACTCTTTTATAAAAGTATCCCTCTTATCTTCCATTATGTGACCCTCCCTTCAAAAGTGTGTCTTCACTACTAATTGTTACAAATTTGATATTGAAAAATTATCATAACTCTTTCAATTACACTATCTCTATTTTTCACAGTTTATCAAAATAATTGCTAATGTCTTAAGTTCTTTCTGGGCGATGAATCGCGCCCCTACATTCTGATATGAACCTTTCTGGTCCAGAGCAAAGTCGAAACGCTCCGCTGGGGTGCATAGAGGAAATTATAGGGAATTAATCTGAGACGATCAGGATTTGATAAATGCGGATCTTTAACTTAATACTAAAACAAAGGAGCTAGAACAGGAGATCACCTGCTCTTTTTCAATTCCTTTTTTCTTCTCCTTTCATTAAAGATATGGAGTATTACGCCACTTAGGAAGAAACCTATTATACCTGCCTTATAGTAATCAAACCATGCATGCTCAGGTTTTGTATAGTACGTGATCGCAATGCTCGCCCCTACAACTATAACGATGAAAAGAAATGCTATCATATTAGCTATATCCTCCTGTAATTAGTATAACATCAAGAAAGGTATTGTTGCAATATTTAATTAAACAAAACGATATTATCAGGCAAATCATCTTTTCTGATATTTCCTAACTGCCCGGTTATGTTCTTCAATGCTCATGGAAAAATAATGTGTCCCGTCATTCTTTGACACAAAATATAGGTAATCGGTCTCAGCAGGATAGAGCACGGCCTTAATGGATGCAAGACCCGGATTAGAGATAGGCCCGGGGGGAAGGCCTCTGATGACATAGGTATTGTATGGCGTAAATTCTAAAAGATCTTTTTTGGTCAGATTCCCTGTAAAAACATTCATGCCGTATATCACAGTAGGGTCGCTTTCCATCCGCATCCCTTTTCTGAGCCTGTTTAAAAAGACGCTGGCAATAAGAGGCATCTCTTTTGCATTCCCTGCCTCCTTTTCAACTATGGATGCGAGAGTGATGACCTCCTCTACTGTCATTTTCAAATCCTCTATCCGATCCATATAAGGCCCTACGATCTCCCAAAAACGCTTGACCATAACATCGATTATTAATGAAGGTGGAAGACCTTTGCCAAACTGGTATGTATCAGGATAAAGAAAACCCTCAAGGCTTGGACCGAAGATCCCGTATTTTTGAATAACGCCAGGTTCATGGGCAAGGGAAATAAAGATGTCCCTATCAGCAAGGCCTTTTGCAGCAAGGATATCTCCAATCTGCTCTATAGAGAAACCTTCCGGAACAGTAACAGGGTAGGTTATGATGATCCCTCTGGTTAAGATCTCTATTATCCTAACCGGGGCCATACCGGAATTCAACAGATATTCTCCAGCCTTTATCTTTCTGCTGTTTCCCAACATTCTCATCCACAGCATAAAGAGATCCCTGTTTGTAATAATCCCCTTACTCTTAAGTGCGCTGGCAACCTCTTTCAAAGACATACCTTCCCGAATGGTAATAACCTGGTCCATCCCGCCTTTCTGGGCTGGTCTCGTAAAAAACATACCGAATTCCACAATAATTACAACCATTAACACACAAAATATGGCTGTAAAAATAAGGGCGATTCTTTTTCTGTAGACCTTAGACATATATTAACCGACTTAAGAATAGTCCAAACGACAGGAGCAGACCCTGTGTTATAATTATCTGAACGGTCAGGGCCTGTGCAGGAATAAGGTTATCCCGTGAAAGATATTCCCTCCACACAATGCCCATGGCATGTAAGGCCATAGGGAAGGATATAAATGCCAGCATGATCAGATAATGCATCTCAAAAAGACCTACTAGAAGAATAACCGAGATAAATGATAGTATCATAATCAGGCAATACAGGCACCTGGATATTGCTGGGCCAAGTCGGACAACGAGATTCTTTTTACCGGCCTCCCTATCAGCCTGATAATCGGGAAACTGATTTATCCATATGACACCCGTAATGAGAAAACCCTGCGGGAATCCAATGGCAAAGGACTCAAGGCTCAGCAATCCAGTATTTACATAATATGCGCCCATCGTTACCAGCGGGCCAAAGGCGAAGAATATTATCGCTTCACCCCATCCCCGTGACATCAGCTGCAGAGGAGGCGCTGAATAGGACCAACCAGCAAAGATGCCAAGAATGCCGAGTGGCACTACAAGTAATCTTCCGGCGCGAATCAGGAATACTGCCGATACCAACGCCAGGGCAAGGAATAGTATCGACATCCCGAGAACCGTTGTCGCCCTTAGATCTCCATCCTGGATAACGCGGCTTCCTCCACTGTAGGGTGTCACGCGTAAATTTATCGGATCACTCCCCCTCGCGTCATAATAATCATTGAGCAGATTGGCGGCCAAGTGGAGGGATGCTACACCGAGCATCGCAAGAAAAAAATTATATAATGAGAAATATCCTACCGTAAATGCCAAACAAGTGCCTATTATGACCGGAACTAGAGATCCTGCAAGGAATGGAGCCCTCAAGGCTTTGATATACGGATTCACCTTATTCAGGGATTTATTCACTTTATTATATCCATAATTAATAAGTATTCGATGATTACAAAAAATAGAATTTTGAATATTGAACAAGGAATTTCGATTTCAGAAGGTTGACTTTTCTGAATTGCGAGATCATACCGCAAAATAAAATAGACAGTGGTCTAAAATGTCCCGTTAATACCTTCAATATTCTGCATCCCATGTTCTACATTCGATATTATCTTTTGCTTTTCTATTTGTCCCTTTAAATCCCTGACCACTTTTAATCAACACTTTCTCTTAAACTAGACCCTTTATCCCCACTTTTCCAGGGGACACTTACTGCAGAGAGGTTTCCTGCGACAGTATTGTTTCCCAATCCTGACAATAAGGGCGTGAAATTCATTAAAAACCCCTGTATCTTCAGCCAGGTTATCCATGAACAGTCCCTGAAGTTCATAATATGAGGCCTGATCATCCGCGAGACCATGGCGTTTGAGAATACGGTGCGTATATGAATCTATAACGAATATGGGACGCCCAACGGCATACAGAAGGATGCTGTCAGCGGTCTCTAAACCGACACCCCTTATGGACAGGAGCCCTTCTCTTAATACATCGGTCTTTTCCATCAGAAGTATGGAGACATCACCATTATATCTTTCAACAATAAAGTTGATGAGATTCTTTAATCGCGCTGCCTTGATATTGAAATATCCGGCTGGTCTTATTTCCTCAGCCAGTTCCGAAACAGATATGCTATGAAGCGCCTTGATATTAAGGATAGACCTTTCTTTAAGGTTTTTGATAGCCTTTTCTACATTATTCCAGCTCGTATTCTGCGTAAGTATTGCCCCTACCATCATTTCGAGGGCATCCGCAGCTGGCCACCAGTGCTGTGGACCGAAATGATTCAACATCAAATGGTACATCTCCATCAGTCTAACGCTTGTTAAACCCCGCAAAATGTCGCCTCCGGACTGTTTATTGGCTTGACACTTTATTAAGGATAACTTAGATTTACGCTTCATGTCAATCTGACACAGGCAACCAGTATATCAATAACTGACCCCCTGCTGTCATATTAGCAAAAGATGTTTCAATCAGTACTGGTATGAGATTAAATGTGAAAGGTGAAATTTTTAAGCTTAGGAAGACCTGTGAACTTGTCATTTCGAACTAATATATTATTTCTCCCTGTGCTCGGAATGACAGAAAGCCGAAATTACAGAAAATTGATATTATTCAAAGTCCCCTGTAAGGTTTACGGTATTAAAATATGTCATCAGACCAAAAACTTATAAAAACAAGAAATATAGGGATCATAGCCCATATCGACGCCGGCAAGACGACTATCACCGAGCGGATACTCTACTATACAGGCAAGGTTCACAGAATGGGTGAGGTTCATGACGGAGAAGCAACCATGGACTGGATGCTGGAGGAAAGGGAAAGGGGTATTACTATAACCTCCGCAGTGACCTCATGTAATTGGTCTGGGCACACTATTAATATTATTGATACACCGGGGCATGTGGATTTTACCATAGAGGTGGAGCGGTCCCTCAGGGTGCTTGACGGCGCAATAGGCGTATTCTGTGCCGTGGGCGGAGTGGAACCTCAGTCAGAGACCGTATGGCACCAGGCGGACAGGTATAAGGTGCCTAAAATAGCCTTTATCAATAAGATGGATCGCATCGGTGCTGATTTTTTCCGGGTCATTGATATGATAAAGGACCGCTTGCACGCGAGGCCCCTGATACTTCAATTACCATGGGGCTCAGAGGATAACTACACCGGTATTATTGACCTCCTTAAAATGAAGGCGGTCACATGGGAGGAAGATACATTGGGGGCAAAATTCGATGAAATAGAAATTCCTCCTGATTATATGGATCAGGCATTGAAATATAGAGATATGCTCATTGAGACCCTTGCTGACAAGGATGACCAGATAATGGCCAAATACCTCGCAGAGGAGGAGGCCGATATAAATCAATTAAGGCGGGCCATAAGGACTGAAACCATCAACCTGAACCTGGTCCCGATCCTATGCGGTGCTGCCCTGCGCAACAAGGGGATGCAGCCCCTTCTGGATGCAATCGTCGGTTATCTGCCCTCTCCGCTGGATATACCTCCAATCACAGGCCATGTCCCTCCTGATAATAAATTAGACTCAAGGCAGGCAGACGCCAAAGGTCCCCTCTCGGCACTTGCGTTTAAGGTCATGATGGATCAAGGCAGAAAGATGACCTATGTACGCATATACTCGGGTTCTGTAAAATCAGGGGATACGGTCTATAATTCCAGCAAAAACATCAAAGAAAAACTGGCCCGTCTTTTACGGATGCATTCTAACAAGAGAGAGCGGATAGAAAAGGCCACTGCCGGTGATATCATCGCTGTGATGGGGCTGAAACTTACTACCACCGGCGACACTCTTTGCGATGAATCCAAACCTATCCTTCTTGAACCGATCAGTATAAATGAGCCGGTAATTTCTATTGCCGTAGAACCTAAAAAGATTCAGGATCAGGACAGGCTAATGGATTCCCTCATGAAGATGTCTGATGAAGACCCTACCTTCAGGTTCAAGATTGATGAAGAGACCGGACAGACACTCATATCAGGGATGGGAGAACTTCATCTTGAGATCATTATTGGCAGGATAAGGAGGGAATTCTCTGTAGAGACAAACCAGGGAAAGCCTCAGGTCGTTTACAGGGAAACGATATTGAAAAAAGTCGAACATGAAGAGATCTTTGAGAAAGAACTGGCTGGACAGCAGCATTACGCATGCGTCAGGATCGCCGTATCCCCCAGCGCCAGGGGGAGTGGAAACAGCTTTGTCAATCGTTGTGAACACCCGGGTCTTACCGAAGAGTTCCTTAATGCAATAATGCAAGGCGTCAGCGAGGCAACCGATGGCGGGATTATTATGGGATACCCTATTGTCGATACGGAAACAGTCCTTCTTGATGTCAGAATCAACGAAACATCCTCTGATATAATGGCATTTAAGGTAGCTGCCGGAATGGCATTCGAAAATGCCTGCATGCAGGCTGAGCCGATTCTGCTTGAACCAATCATGAAGGCCGAGATACTGGTTCCAGAGGAGTTCATGGGCGATGTCATAGGCGACCTGAACTCCAGGCAAGGCAAGATCGAGCAGATTACCAGCAAGGGACCTGTTCAGGTACTGACAGCCAGTATCCCTCTTTCCAAAATGTTTGGATATTCCACATCTCTCCGTTCAGTATCGCAGGGCCGCGGTACATTCAGCATGCAATTCAGCCATTACGACAAGGTATGATTCAATTCCGCCTTATCCCGGACATAAACAGGAATGGATATATCAAGATTACCTATTATTTAAATCATTCACTATATTCAAAATTCCGAGATTCCTATTCGATGCGGTTCCTTGAAATGACAAATTCAAAGTCCCGATTCAGGATCTGTCCTATATATCCTATAATTCCAGTAGTTCCTGGGATATGGGAAACTTACCAGAGGATTGCCGGTTATTGAATAATTTAGATAAGATACGGCCCTTAGTCGCTAGACGGAGGTTATCGCTTCCAATAGGGTCATAGGATAGGCAGGCAGATGAATCAGGATAGGATAACAGGTCCTTAACCAGTCTGAATGAAAGCCCTATCATAAAGGCCAAATGCTCGTCTTCCATATTATAGGGCTGGCCTTTTCCCCTATTGTAAAAGACCGGAAGGCAGCAAAGATAATCAGATATCTTCACGGATTTAGTAAATATACGTTTCCTTGCCCTTAGTCCGTAACGATTTCTGACTGTCGATGATCTCAGCACCTTGTCATAATCATGATGATCCATGGAAAGGATCTCCCCTGCTATCTTCAGATATAGGGGGTCTACAAATCTATCGGCAACCGCCTCAGTATAGAAGTGGCCTATTCTCTTTGATCTTAAGGTACGGTGGATCAGATCTGGCACAAAATAATTATGGGCTATTACATCAGCAGCAAGGTGGGATAGGAATCCATAGGCATAGGCTGCCTCCCTATCACTACTTACGCCTTGCAGAAACTTAAAACCTGTCTCCCAATTGTGAGAATGTCCCTTTTTCTTTTTCTGGCCTTTCCAGATAAAAAAATCCGCGGAGATAGCGCCATAGATATACTCATTAGGAAAAGGCTGAATAACAGACGCGATGGCAGGCAATATCTGGGAACATGACTCCAGTATATTGCATGAGATTACAGTATGAACAGCAGGCCCCCATGCCCAGGCGCCATCGCAATATATCAATTCTTTGAGGGTTATAATAAAGAGTACAGCCAGTATTTTCATTAGAAACATAGAGAAGTAGAATCTCCTTTTGATTTCAATAAACAATTTAACTCAGATTGGATAAATAATCAATAGACCCATAAAATTTCCCCTTATGTACATAAAAAAGTGCATTATGCACTAACAAGTGTGCATAAAACCATATTTTTTTATATGATTAACAGGATATTATATTAAGATGGGCAGGAGTGCGTAACAATAGTCTCTTTGCCCTGACACCTGAAAGCCTTACCGTTCAAGGGGCCTGAGAACTCCAATACTAATGATTGTTGTCTTTATGTCCAGATTTTATTATTTGGCATGAATATTGTAGAAATAACACCATAGTAGCACACTAATCCAGGTCTGTTTTATTATATAGGCCTCAGAGATTAGAAAAATTAGGAGAGGATAATAATTTTAATGGATTATGTGTGCACCCCTCCCATAATCCATCCCTTATTCCGAAGGAGTAAGGGATGGATTTTTTTGGTGAACCAGAAAATGTGGCTAATGAAAACACGCTATTTTGTAAATGACAGCACAGCCTTAGAGAGATAATGTTAGATATCTCTGAATGGAGGTAGAAAAAGGATGAAAAAGCTGCTATTTATTGATAAATAAGTGAACAACATTATATTACTATCCTATATGCTATAGACCTTATATGATTCCGCTCCGCGATACCACTCAATCGAAAAACTACCCGATTATAAATAATACTATTATCGCCATTAATATATTTTTCTTTCTGATTGAGCTTTCAAAAGGACATGGCCTGAATCAGTTTATCCAAACCTATGGGCTTGTCCCTGCGAGATATTCGGTCCCTGAGATAGGTGAATTGTACAGCACTGGCCAGCAGGCCATCGCGTTTCTGACATTTATGTTTCTTCACGG
>SMTZ1_10001917_pt1 | contig 33117 bp, 38 predicted proteins | sample DeeMarSWOR136_30_FD_25667 | JGI IMG/M metagenome (IMG submission 25667) | reverse complement strand
GGAAAGTGGGTGAGAGAAACTCCAGCTTGACCTCGTACAGGGTACTACATAAAACTTCCATGACTGCCTTCGGCACTTCAACGCGAACACCGACGTCGACCGGATTATTGTGCATCGTCAGGTCGAGTCGTTCCGCCTCCCGCGACAGCCAGTCCGCTCCCTCTCTACCCGGAGCCAGAATCAGGTAATCACAGTCATACCTTTCTCCCGCCTCAGTCATGATGCCCGTCACTTTACCGTCATTAACGATAACACTATTGGCTGCAGCATTAAGTTTGAGGGCAATATGAGGGTCAAGGTAGTCACGCATGGAGCTGAGTACGGAACGACAGTGCTCTGTGCCCAGGTGGCGAATGGGTACCGGTTTCAAGTGCAGCCTTGCCTGTGCCGCCTGATGGCACAGTCGGTCAACTTCGTCTCCTACCCCATACAGCTTGTCAGGGGCACCAAACCGCTGATACGTATCGTCAACATACTGAATAAGATCGGCCGTCCTGTCTTCACCAACATAATCGGCCAGTCGACCGCCTACATCAGCAGAGAGTGTCAGCTTGCCATCACTGTATGCCCCAGCCCCACCGAGACCACAGACCAAATTACAGGGGGTACAGGTATCGCAGTGGCTGTCACGGTCACGCGCCGGACACTGGCGGCTATCTATATCTCGCCCCTTTTCAATAAGCAGGACTTTCAAGCCAGAGGATTGAGACAGTTCCAGGGCAGCAAAGATACCTGCTGGACCACCACCAACAATTACAACATCGTATTTTGTCGCCATAGTACTTTAGGTTACATCACACTAGTACTTTTGCTCTGCACTGCCATTGTATAACTGGCATCCCTAGCCGTCAAGGAAGTGGCCTACTGACCTACTGGAAGCTAAATCAGCGCACAATGAGGATTGACATTTGCCAATTGGCTAACTACAATACTGCTTATGGACAACCCGGACAAGAATCATATCGGTACCATACTGAAACAGCAGAGAATCAGCCTACCACTGACTCTACAGGAGTTGGCGGGCAAGGCAGAGGTATCCGCCTCACATCTGGGCCGAATCGAGCGTGGAGAGCGCTTTCCCTCGGCGCATATTCTACGGAAGATTGCTGCACCCCTGGGCTTCGAGGAAAACGAGCTATTTACACTTGCCGGGTATCTGTCATCTCAGTCACCACGAACAGCCGAGCGACTTCCGACCTATGGTAGTGGACAGTTAGACCCATATGTCGCCAGGGTGCTGAGTCAGGAACCACCTGAGGTGCAACGCGCTGTTATCGGCATTCTCACCATGCTGAGGAGCATTGCCAAGAGCATGGATAAATAGAGTCAATCCACACCCGTTTGCAGACGTCACGCTGTACCGTCTGAAGGGATTGATGGTTGTTGTGAGGGCGTGTGGTGGGGGGACAAGGTTAGGACACTTGCTGACGAATAACGTGGGTAACCAGGACAGCGCTCAGGTAGATTACGTAGCGGCGATGACACACGAGCTGAAGACCTCGCTCACCGCCATCATCGCTTCAGCCGAGCTTATTGCGGATGAACTGCACCCGGATGAAGGCAGTGTGCAGTGGAAGCTCCTTCAAGCCATCATCCGCAACGCACACCGACTTGATGAGAGCATAACCTTCTTTGCGGAAATGCCCAGGCAACCAATACAGGACTTTCAGTTCCGGCCGGAACCTGTCGACATCGGCCAGATTATCCGCGACGTAGTGACAAGGCTTCACCCCCGGATTCAGGCACGAAAACAGACCCTTGAACTGGAAATAGCAGCTGCCCTGCCTCCAGTCAGGGCAGATAAACAACACCTGGGACAGATACTGCTCCTCCTGACCGCCAATGCCACCAAGTTCTCTCCCGAAGGAGGTAGCATCAAGATAAGTGCCTGGCAACAAGACGGCGAGAGCCTGGTAGCCCGGATAAGTGATAGCTGTGGTGGCATCCCGGTCGAAGAACAGGAGCTTATCTTCAAACCCCACTACCAGATTGGACGGAGTGACGGCGAAGGAGGGCTCGGTCTGACCATCGCCAAGTTCCTTGTAGAGCTCCATGGTGGTAAAATATGGGTTGAGAGCCAGATGGGGCACGGCTGCAGCTTCTTCGTCTCGCTGCCGCTTTTCAGGAGGATCGCTTGAAAGTAGTTGTTATTGATGACGCACCCGACATCGTAGAGGTTGTTTCACTGTGTTTTCAGCTCCGCTGGAGCGGCACCGAGGTACTGTCAGCCCTCGACGGCACCAAGGGGCTGGAACTCATCGAAGCCGAAAACCCTGATATTGTCATCCTGGACGTTAACCTCCCCGATATGGACGGGTTCAGCGTAATCCGCGAGATACGGCGGTTTTCGCAGATACCGGTTATCATGCTGACCGTAAAGGGAGAAGACGTTGATATCGCCAGAGGGCTTGAACTCGGAGCTGACGACTACATGGTAAAGCCCTTCAGCCATATTGAGCTCATCGCCAGGGTGGAAGCAGTGCTGCGTCGCTCCCGTGGCATACCGGCCAGCAGCGATGACCGCCCCTACGCCAGTGGTAACCTCTCAGTCAATTTCGCCACCAATGAGGTAAAGGTAGGCGGGCAACCAGTCAAGCTGACCTCCACCGAAATGAAACTTCTGCGGTACTTAATCAGGAACGAGGGACGTCTGCTGACACACGAGAACCTGCTGACCAAGGTCTGGGGAGAAGGATACCAGGATACCCGTGACCTGCTCCGGGTACATATCCAGCACCTGAGGCAGAAGCTGGGGGATAGCGTAGACTCACCCAGAATCATCATTACCGAGCACGGCATGGGTTACAGGTTTGTCCGCCAGGACAACGTATAAGCTCTCCAAGGACTAAACGGAACGCACTTCACCACTCCAGGCAGTCCCAAGGCCTCTACTATCCAAATCTTTATGAAATCTTTATGAAATCTTTATAGAATGTTTAGGAACTTTATTCTCCGTTTTACCACGGTGTGCTTAAATTAAACTCGATAGAGAGCACCAGATTATGTACGAAGGAGAAAAACATGGATAGGATCGGCGTTTTCCTGTCTGACTGGCAGGTGCTGTTCCGGGAGGGTATCCATTTCACCTTATCCGGGGAAGAGGACTTCGAGGTTATCGGCGAGACAACCAACAACGAAGATGCCCTGAAAGCAATTGAATCAAACCCTCCGGACGTCGCTGTTCTAAACACTAACCATGAGAAGCTTGATGGTTTTCGGGTAGCCGCATACCTCAAACGTAACTTCCCATCAGTAGCCACGGTCCTTATCATGGACAACGACGACGATGAGCAGCTCTTTCAGGCAATCAAGAGTGGGGCCAGTGCCTGCGTGACCAAGGAAATTGAGCCAGCCGACCTGATTGATACCATCAGGGCAGCCGCCCAAGGTAAACAACCAATCAGTGATGCCCTGCTCAGGCCGGAGATTGCCTCACGGGTACTGGATGAATTCGAAGAGTTCACCGTTATAGGTGAGCAGATGGGCAACATAATGGCTCAACTAACCCCCGGTGAGACCGAAATCCTGCACCACCTGGCAAATGGAGCACCGCTTGACCAGATTTACCAGGCCCTCAGTATCGGTGAGGAGGGCATCAGCCGTACCTTCAAGACTATTCTGTCAAAGCTGGTAGCCAACGAACAGAGCCGGCAGATCATTGCGGCAATACCGACTGGTCTGCCCATGAGCGTACGTGCCCACCTTGCCGGTCAGTCTTCTGAAGATTACGTGACCAGAGAAGAATTCTCCGCCTTCAAAGACAGCATCCGAGAACGCCTCAAGGCCGCTATGGACGAGGCAGATTAAGAGAATAGCTGCAGAAATCAGTATTTTTAAAGGGCTGGTTAGAGTAACCAGCCCTTATAACTTCCGTTTACCAGTATGGGTTTTCACAAAATGTTCTGGCTAACTCTTGTTTCCTATCTTCTGAAAGCCAGGATTCGTCAATACCCTGAAGAATTAATATCCGTATCTCCTCGCGAGAGAAGCCAAGTCTTGTTTCGAGTACATAGTATTCTTCAGCCAATGAATTACCAAACATCTTGGGGTCATCAGTATTAATAGAGATAGGTATCGCTCTATCGAAATAGTACCGGACCGGGTGTTTCTCAATAGACTCGACTACTCTGGTCTTCACATTAGATATCAGGCATATTTCAATAGGAATACAGTGCTCAGCCAGGTAAGCTACCAGAGAATCGTCCTCAAACGCTCGGGTGCCGTGTCCAATTCTGTCTACCTTAAGACTGCGGATAGCTCCCCAGATACTCTCTGGGCCAGCCGCTTCTCCAGCGTGTGCACTGGTGTGAAAGCCAAGTTGCCGGGCTCTTTCGTAGATATCGGCAAATGGCTCCGCGGGGTAGTCCTGCTCTGACCCGCCAATTGTTATGCCTATAATTCCAAGGCTTCTAACCTCATTAATCTCTGCCAGATTCCTGGCGGCGTTGTCTAGTTCGCGGCTACGAACCAGGTCTGCGATTAAGGCAATTTCTACATCCGGCACCTGATAAAGACCATTACGAATTGCCTCTGCCAATTTCTGTGTTTCTAATCCGTGCCGGGCGAAGTCTGAGGGAGCAAAAGTCACTTCAGCATAAAGAATATTCTGGTTCGCCAGGTCTCGTGCTACCGCCTCAGCTATGAAAGTGAAATCTTCGTATTCCCGCAAGAATTGGTTTCTCCAAACCCAGGTCTCCATGAAATGGGGAAAATCACGATAATTGAATCTTTCTATGAGAGCTTGAAGATTCGGAACAGACGATTCTCCCTCGTACTTCTGGACCAATTGCCACAAGGCATCATGCGGGATAGCCCCCTCAAGGTGCAGATGTAATTCTACCTTCGGTACTTGGTCGAACCAAGTCTCTCCGGTTTTTGATTCATCTATTTTGTCGTGTTCTTTCATCGTAATCAGTAATTTGAACTATGAAGCGGCTTGAACAAGCAGCGGCTGCAATTCTCACATTGTCATTAACTTCTTCCAGATGACGGGTTTTTCTAACAGGATTGACTGGATTTATTCAATAGTGACAGTCGGTCCTGTTGCATATTTTCTTAAAGCATCTTCATCAAGCTCAACACCCCATCCCGGGCCGGTCGGAACTCTGGCTGTGCCGTTGCTGTAATCCAGACGTTCTTTGATCAGGTCATCCTCCATCATGAGATGACCGAAAAGCTCAATGGCATGGCCCAGTTCATGGTATTTGGCAACCGCAACATGAATATGCATAGCCGAAGCAATCCCCAGGCATTGATTGTGTAGGACTGCTCCTAAGCCCTCCATTTCAGCGTAGGAGATGGCCCGCAGCATATTGGTTACACCTCCGGGACGTTCGGAATTCAAGCCGACAATGTTTATTCCGCCCATTTTTACCAGGGAGACAATATCCTGAAGTGAAAAGCAGCCTTCATGGGCCATGACCGGTATACTGACTCTCTGCTGAACATAGGCCATTCCATTATAATCAGAAGCGGCTACCGGCTGCTCGGCAAAGTCAATGCCGTATGGTTCAATAGCCTTGATAGCGCGGACCGCTTCGGGCGGCTGCTTGTAGGCCTGGTTGTAATCAACCCTTAAACGGACCTCAGGGCCTAAAGCCTCACGTATACTGGAGACAATCTCCATGTCACTTTGAATGCTTCTCCCAAGCTTAATACGAAAAGTCCGGATACCCCGCTCATAAAATGTCCGGCAGAGATTGATCATGGTCGCAGCATCCGAAAGTGCAATGAGCGCGGCCAGCGGGACTTCATCCACACACTTTCCGCCAAAGAAATCATGGGCTGGTCGGCCGGTTATCTGGCCCATCAGGTCGTAGCAGGCCATATCAATCAGGCCCTTGGCTACGTCACTGCGGTTGACATTGATATCCATGCGGTGCCGGATGGCCTCCACGTCAAAAGGGCTTTCACCAATAACATAACGGCTCAGCGATTTTTTGATGATATCAACCAGTTGTTCCGGAGAAACACCTGTCTCGGGCAGCCAGACGAAGGCTTCGCCAACACCACTTTTTCCATCGTCACTAGTCAGCCGACAGATAACGAAGTCACCACCAAGCCACTCTTCTTCAGAGCCAATGGCCATCCCCAGTCCCCCTTCGGTACCCTTCATGGATTCCTGTACGTGCTTATGAAAAGGGACAAATAAGGGTGTCAACTCAACTCGTACTATCCTGGACATGTTTAGACCTCCCGGTTTTTATCCTGCAATCTTCACTAATTGGAGCCGCTCTCTTTGCGTCCCCTCTGTCCGAACTCACCCGGCCAGTTACCTATCCAGTAGTGTGTGGGATCAACGATTTCCGGAGCCGTTTCTCCCGTCACAGGATTGGTAAAATGAAAGGGCATCACACCTGCCTCAGGAAAGGGATGATACCAGGTTGTAGGTGCATCAGCGGGGTTTTCCGAATCTGGCCAGCGGGAGTATCCGGGCCTGACCTTCAGATCTTCTAACTGGACCATAAAATAATGAACATACTTGAATTTGCTGATTTTCCAGACCCCGTCCTCCCTGACAAATCCCTGTTCATACACTCCTGCGTTTAAACTGACTCTCTGATTATCCGGAAAACCCATTATTACCGGTGTGAGAACAGCGAAACGTCCTTTGGCTGTTTTCCTGTCGTCAGCCACAGTAATAACGTCCATCCCACCCAACTGAAAGAGGACGTTTCCGAAAGACCAGCCAACGTCCTTAACTCCGGCATCTGAAGGCGCGCCTTGACCAATAAAGTTCTTTCGAAAACCATCCTTGCCACAGTATACACCACGCCCGGCTATCTCAATGGATTCCGCGTTTTCAGAGACCAGGTCAAGTAACTGTTTGGCCATGCGGTTGCTGTTATAATACATGTATATATAATGCAATCGACGGACTTCTTCTATATCCTTTTGTATACCCAGCTCATGCTCGAGTGTTTTCAGCCTGGCTTCCATAGCTTCAAGACGGGATTCTTCACTCATTCGAATTCTCCTTTTTTATTATTTGGGATATCTATATGGTTAAGACAATCTGTCAGATGTACTTACTGATTCAGATAATTATAACACCGTTTATGGATATGCGGGACTCCAAAGTCTAATAGCCAGGGCTTTCTACCTTTAAGAAAAGTATGGTAGAATTACTCAGACTCCCGAGGGCAGTTAAGCAAATGAAAATAAAGGGCCCGTTGCTTATAGCAACGGCAGCTGTGATAGCACTGTCAATCCCGATTGTGGCGTTAGCTGGTAGTAATGCCTCGATAACCATCACCATGAGCGGCCCATCAGTTGCCATAGACATCGAGGTCACGCCCGCCGAATGGCAGATAGAGGCAGTAGGGTTGAACTCGTCATACCTCAAAGACTTTACTCTGGTCAATCGTGGTAGTGTCAGGGTGGACACCACCATAATGGGCACCAATGCCGAGGGGACCGGATACCGGTGGGAGTTGGGTACATTCCCCGGTTACAATCAGTACGAGATAGAGTATGATATCGAGGGGTTCGGCGGCACGGGGAATGTCACTACGACTCCAACCAGCTTCGTACAGGACCTGAATAAGAACCAGAGCGAGCGTTTCTCGTTGACGGTGAAGACACCAACAAGCGGTAGTTCACCCGGAGCAGGTGAATCAATACAGGCTACCGTAACAATACATGCGGTGCAGGGTTGATGAACCGTGACTGGGAAAGGTTGGCTCAGGTGGATAATAGTAGTCATACCGGCTGCCCTGGCTGCCTTCTCTTCCGCCACGTTGGCACAGGAGACCGAGGGTTGGATTATCTCACCGGGTGAGGTTCCAGTCTCAGGTATCCGGCTCGGTGAGAGCCGAACTGGCACCATTACTGTATATAATAACAAGGACTTCCCAGCGACCGTCTCAATGTCAGCCGAAATCCCTTATCAGGGCAATTTAACTCCCGGGTATGAGCCAATCCCCGACACAGCCTGGATAAGCCTTACCCCACAGTATTTCGAACTGGGACAGTATTCCGAGCAGGAGGTCGACCTAACAGTAACCATCCCCTCTACTGGGGACTGGGGAGGAAAGCACTATGAATGCTGGCTCCGCGCCACTTTCGATACGATGGGCATGTTACAGGTCAAGCTTGATAGCCGACTTCTCCTGTCCACGAGCACAGCATATGCCAGAGGGACGAACTGGGTCCTCATAGGAGCAATAGCCGGAGGGGTGGTGGTTGCTGGCACCATGGTGTTCAGTAACAGGAGGAAACTCAAGAGGTGGTTAGGCAGATGGTGAGGCGAATACTCAGGTCTGTGAGCCTTACAGTAGCAGCAGCCCCGCTGATTTGCTTTGTAATGTCCGTACCTGTATTTGCCGGGAGCCTGGTTATCTCTCCCCACACCACTGAACTTGAAACACTACCTGGTACTACTAGCAGTATCGTACTTTCGATGGAAAACGGCCTGGAACGGAGCCATAGCTTCCGTTTCTTACCGTCCCAACTCGCCGACCCCATAGATGGTTATGATAGCTTCCCTGACCTCTCCTGGATAACACTTGTCTCGGGGGATACCTTACTGGCACCCGGCGAGCAGACATGGCTGACAGTGGAGATTACTGTTCCCAACGATGAAAGCCTGATTGAACAGAAGTGGGCGGTCAGTATCGACATCTCATGTGCCGGGGAGTCCCTCCTGAATGACAGCTCAATCATTCTGGTTACAGTTGGTCAGGCACAGCCGTCAAACCCAGAGTGGGGCATAGGTGGCGGAATTGCGGCCGTCTGCGTGATTGGAGCTGTCCTCTGGACACGCTGGAAAGACAGGCAGAGATCCGAGTGGACTACCGGGCTGAAAACAAAGCACTGGCTTGAGTAACAGGACATAGCTATGAAGCGTAAGGAAAAGGAAAGAGAAGAACAGCTCGCTCTGGCCAACGAGCTCTCCAGGATTGTCCTCACGAGCTCCGATATCACCGAGATAGGACAGGGATTCGCCTTTGAGCTCAAGGAGCTAATGCCTGTTAGCTGGGCAGCTATTAGCTTGATTGAGAAATCGACAGACTTACTCCGCCTTTTCCCCTTATCCCCCAAAATTGATTCGAACTGGGAACTTGGGGACAGCATACCGCTGGACAATACGCCCGTCGCCTGGCTTGCTCAGACCAAGAAGGCCCTGGTGGAGCCAGACCTGAAACGGGAGAGTCGATTCTGGACCGGTGCCTGCTGGATAAAACATGCGATAAGAGCAATTGTCTATATGCCGCTTTTTTCCGGAGGTGAGGTCTTCGGCAGTCTTATCTTTGCAAGCAACCATCCGCAGGCCTATGGTGAGAGGGAACTGAAGCTCCTCAAGTATGCCGCCGCTCAACTGGCAGCACCCGTTCGGCACTCCGAGCATTTTACCCATATTATTGAAAAAAAGCAACGCACTGGCCAGCTGCCAGAAGAGTGGATGTCGCGAACTGAGCAGGCACTGCAGGAGCTTTCTGCGGCGATAGCCGAGTACGCCGTGCATTTAAAGAGTCACACGGCTGCCATACAGGGTCTCAGCGAGGCCTCCCAAGAGCTAAGGCAGAGCGCTGCCGAGCAGAACCGGGTCCTAGCAAACCTGGTAGAAACCATAGCGCAAATACCGTCCAGAACAGAGCCAGTCACTGCTAGTGAACAGGAACCCGCTCCGCCAATTGATAAGGGCCTTCACCCACCGGCCTGGCACCACAGCCAGCGCCAGTCCACCCAGCCGCAAACCCTGGTTGAGAAGCAACGGAAGCTCCTCGAGAAAAGGATTGCCGATAAGGAAAGTGGGTTTAGGCCGGGCTCAAAAGGTACCACCGAGAGACCATCTGAGCCAATCAGGCATAGACGGCCACCGCGACCGCCTGTTTAGCACTGTATGCACCTAAATACAACGGCAGATTACGGCCCATAGTCTGTGGATTTGGACATCACCGGGTAGTGTGACTGGTATAGGGAGCATACTCTCACCCGGTTTTTCCTCCCCAATCTCTTTAGCTCCTTACGGAATTGCCGCAACCTCTCTCGTCCCCATTCAAGCAGTTTATCAGGGGTCTCAGTACCGCCGACATTAACCCGCTCGATAGCATAGACAGCCCATTCCACGGCAGCGTAGCCGCAAGCCCCGACAGCAATCAGGTCTTCATACTGGGTGGGAATAGTAGAGCTACCAGCATCCAGGGTATGCAGCTTGCCGTAGTCGATATAGGCATCGAAGCCATCCGGGATTTGAGTACCAAAAAGGGTTACTGTATCGGCCCAGAGAGCAAAACGCTGGTATACAAGCAGGAACCTGTCAACCGGATATTCCACGGCCCTTACCATGACCCGGTCGGTGATGGTCGATATATCAATCTCCCTCGAACCTGAGGTCGTCGCTTTAGTTGCCTTCTGCTCGAGAGGAATTACCTCGGAAAAGTCCTTTACTGCATGGGCAATATGCCGGTCGATTTCATCGTCTGACCAGCGGTAGTTCTCGGCATCCTCATCATGGTAGCGACAGAACTCCGGGGGAAGGTCCCGCTCAGCATCATTAATCGACCGCAACTCCATTATTTACCTCAACGTAAGGACTGAGCGATTTCATATTAGTACATATGTTCTATTACAGTCAATACCCTTTTGTCATTCCCTGCTATGGGCTTTTGCAATCTCCAGACTCGGATGTTATAATCGCCAGACCTCGAATTGCGCCATTCACCGTACAGCGAAAAAGGAATACCGTGTGGAGGAATTTTCATGAAAGCGATGGTATATGAGAGATACGGACCACCCGAGGTTCTTCACCTCAAAGAGGTAGAAAAACCTGTTCCCAAGGAAAATGAAGTACTGGTAAAAGTTCACGCAACAACGGTAACCCCGATGGACCGACGTTTACGCCAGCCAGGTATGAATATTATTGCCCGGATAATAGCAGGACTAATTAAACCAAAGAATCCCATATTAGGTACTGAGTTCGCTGGGGAAATTGAATCAGTAGGCAATGACGTAAAGCGATTTAAGGAAGGTGACCAGGTATATGGAGGAGCACCTCCTTTCGGTGCACATGCCGAATACGTATGCATGCCTGAAAACAAAGTTGGCATTAAACCTTCAAATATGACCTTTGAAGAAGCCGCTGGAGTGACGTTTGCGGGAACTACGGCATTGAAGTATCTAAGAGAAAAGGGGAATATTCAGGAAGGACAGAAAGTTCTTGTCAATGGAGCCTCTGGCGGTGTGGGCACTTTCGCTGTGCAGCTTGCGAAATATTTCGGTGCGGACGTTACCGGGGTATGCAGCACATCGAATCTGGAGATGGTGCAATCTATTGGAGCGGATACAGTAGTCGACTATACAAAAGAGGATTTTACGAAAGCTGGTCAGACTTACGACATTATTTTCGATACTGTAGGTAAAAGGTCTTTTTCACAATGTAAAGGCTCGTTAAACAGCGGAGGTATCTATCTCAACACTGTGGCAACCATTCCACTGCTTCTACAAATGTTATGGACTTCTAAGATAGGCAATAAGAAAGCTGTTTTTGCGTTGCTACCTTTCACCCCGGAAGACCTCATCTTTCTGAAAGATGCTATCGAGGCAGGGAAGGTGAAAACAGTAATTGACCGGACCTATCCTCTGAGCCAGATTGCCGAGGCTCACAGGTATTCTGAAAAAGGACACACCAAAGGAAAAGTAGTCATAACTGTGGAACATAGTAACAAAACCTGATGGCAATGTAAGGAAATCGAAAAGCAGAAAGGAGGGCCACTATGACAAAGGAAAAATTCTTAACCGTGCGTTGGAATAACCTGCTTTCGCTGGGACTGGGAATTCCCGCTCTGATTTATGTCATCGTTATTTTATCAACTTCTGTGTTGTCAGACAGTGCTGGCTTTATCGGGCTTGTGGTCATCGGGGTGCTTTACTGAGTGGTTGTAGAACAACATACAAACATGCGGTTCGCATTGTTAAGGAAAGACTCGACTGACCCCATTCCGGCCAAACTGAGGTTCACTCACCCACTCAACCTGACCATGGTGGTTTACAACGTTGTCTGGTGGATACCTATAATACTTACCTTTACCAAGGTAATCGATTACCGCGCGGGCTTCATAGCGTTTCTCGTAGTTACGCTCTTAAGGCTCGTTGCCAATTTAGTAAGGAACAACGTCCTCAAGGGAGAGCAGGCAGAGAGTTTTCCTCTCCGATCACCATAGCCACAAACTGCTCTGCACATGACCAGATAAAGGTAATTAGGAGAAATACTCATGAAAGCGGTTGTATGCACAAAATACGGACCACCTGAGGTTCTACAAATCAGAGAGGTCGAAAAACCTATCCCAAAGGACAATGAGATACTGGTGAAGATACATGCGACAACAGTGTCTGCGGTGGACGTGAGAGTGCGTAGTTTCACAGTCCCTCCCCTGTTCTGGCTCGCCGCACGGCTAGCTTTCGGCATTACAAAACCAAAGACAGCCATCCTGGGGGCAGAGTTGGCCGGGGAAGTTGAATCGGTAGGCAAAGATGTGAAGTGGTTCAAGAAAGGTGACCAGGTTTTTGGATCTACCTTCAGGTTGGGCTTTGGCTCTTATGCCGAGTACAAGTGTATGCCTGAAGACGGGATGGTGGCAATAAAGCCAGCCAATTTGTCCTATGAGGAAGTCGCCGGGATTACTTTCGGGGGGAACTCAGCATTATGGTTCCTCAGAGAAGGAAATATCCAGAGCGGACAGAAAGTCCTCATCTATGGAGCCTCCGGAAGTGTAGGTGCTTTTGCAGTACAGCTCGCCAAGTACTTCGGGACAGAAGTAACCGGGGTATGCAGTACCGCGAATCTGGAGCTGGTGAAATCTCTGGGAGCCGATTGGGTAATTGACTACACTAAAGAGGATTTTACTAAAAATGGCAAGACCTATGATATTATCTTCGACGCGGTAGGAAAGAGCTCATTTTCACGCTGTGAGAGTTCGCTACAGCAAGAAGGAGTCTATCTCTCAGCTGTCATGATTGCTCTTCAAGCGCGGTGGTTTTCAATGACAAGTGGCAAGAAAGTAGTAGGTGGCGAAGGAGTCGAAGAGACTGAGAACTTACTCTTCCTCAAAGAGCTTCTTGAGGCAGGAAAGATAAAGCCAGTCATTGATAGAAGCTATCCGCTAGAACAAATTGTCGAGGCTCACAGGTACGTTGACACGGGACGCAAGAAAGGAAATGTAGTCATAACTGTGGAGGATAGTAACTAGTCATGAAATCATCACCCCAGAGCAGGTCAGGTGAGACTGCCAGTCACATCTTTATTATCCTCGTGACTTTAGCTCAACTCATCTTCTTTACCCTTTTTCATGAATATATTGCATGGCATACTACCGAACCAGATGGAAGTGTTACGCGATTATCGATGCTAACTGACGATTATTTCATTTGGCTTCCCATTATGATTACAGGATCGATTCTTGTCATAGTAACTTCCATTGCCATGATTGTATACGATAACTACCAGTTTCGGAAGACCGCTGAGATATCGTTCAGTGTCATTGGTATCATCATAGCCATATCACTGGTATCTATATTCCCCTTTGATTTCAGTGTAATACCGAATGATACTGCGGTCGATGCTGTGCCAATAGTAGTAACCGTATTCTTCATCCTCCTGGCGGTTTTCTACGGGGTATCTGCACTTGTTATGCTAATAAGATTCAGGCACCATGCAGCTAAGAATGACCAGCCAAACTAAATAAAGAGGAACACTTATGAAAGCGATTGTGTGCACTAGATACGGCCCGCCGGAGGTCCTTCAACTTAAAGAGGTGGAGAAACCCGTTCCCAAGGACTATGAAGTACTTATTAAAGTCCATGCGACAACAGTAACATCTAGCGATGTGCGAATTCGAAGTTTCACCTACCCTTCCTGGTTCTGGCTACCCGGGCGTCTTATGTTTGGTTTCAGAAGACCAAGAAAAACCATACCAGGGGATGAACTGGCTGGCGAAATTGAATCAGTTGGAAAGGATGTGAAGCTTTTCAGAGAAGGGGACCAAGTTTTTGGAATGAGTACTTCCTTCGGCTTGGGTGGTGGCAACGCCGAGTATAAGTGCCTGCCTGAAGAAAGGGGATTGGCAATCAAACCGACCAATATGACCTATGAGGAAGCCGCCGCTGTTCCTTTTGGTGGAATGACAGCGTTAGCTTTTCTAAGAAAAGCTAATATCCAGAGTGGACAGAAAGTCCTTATCTACGGTGCTTCCGGAAGTGTAGGTACTTATGCGGTACAGATTGCCAAGTACTTTGGGGCGGAGGTTACCGGGGTATGCAGTACCTCGAATTTAGAAATGGTCAAGTCTCTAGGGGCTGATAAGGTAATTGACTATACTCGAGAGGATTTTACTAAAAGCGACCAGACCTATGATGCCATTTTTGACGCAGTGATGAAAACTTCGTTTTCACGCTGCAAAAAATCGTTGAAGGAAAGAGGAATTTATCTTACAGTTGACTGGCCTCTGCTTCATGCATTATGGGCTCCAATGACGAGTAGCAAGAAAGTGGCATTTGGGTTAGGAAGCACAAAAAGTGAGGACTTAGTCTTCCTCAAAGAACTAATTGAGGCAGGGAAGATAATAGCTGTTATAGATAGACGCTATCCGCTGGAACAGATTGTCGAAGCCCACAAGTATGTCGAAACAGGACACAAAAAGGGAAACGTAGTCATTACTGTGGGGCATGATAACGAAACCTGATAAACAAATATATAATTCGCTGAACGGGAGCAACTAAACAATGAATGAAGTGTATAACAGAGCTCGTGATTTTATATTTACACATGCAAGGCTGTTGGAACGCAGGCTTTATCAAGTCCACTTTAATGGGGAATCTCCTGATTGTATCGGACAAATAGTACGGGCATACCAGAATTCAGACGGTGGTTTGGGTCACGCTCTGGAGCCAGATGTCCGTTGCCCTGAGAGTCAACCGATTTTCGTCAATATAGGCCTGGCTGCATTAGCGGAAGCAAAATACCGTGATGCTCAACTTGCAAAGTCTCTCTGCAATTACCTCCAATCCGTTTCGGATAATAATGGTCTCGTGCCATTTTTCTCTGAAATAGCATTACAGTCCCCTATCGCAGCTCATTGGATGGAACCAACTACAACTCCCGGTTTTAATCCTATCGGAGTTCCCGGCTTTAATCCCACGGCGGAAATATGCGGGTATCTTCACTACCAGGGTGTACAGCATGATTGGCTTTCACTGGCAACCGACACCTGCTGTAATATGATTCTCAATGACCCCACGTCTGAAGCCCACTATCTTTTTTGTGCCAGCCGTTTGGTGGAGTATTTGGCCGATAGAAAAGTGGCAATGAATATCCTAGACGTAATAGCTTCATTACTTCCTGAATCACAATTTTTTATATCAGCTGCCCCTGTAAATACCTATGGCCTGACACCTCTCCATTTTGCTCCTGAACCAGATTCAATCTTTCGACCACTATTTACTAAAGAACAGATTGACGGTCACCTGGAAGACCTTGTGAGCAAACAAGAGGCAGACGGAGGCTGGCCAATATCCTGGGAAGCTCCGGGGCCAGCTTCAGTGCTCGAATGGCGCGGTCGCTGGACCTTAGACGCCATATGTAGATTAGTTGCTTATGGAGTTATAAATAACGAATAGAATTCGTATTTCCCGCAATTAACACAACCTGACAAACGCCATTTTAGTTTGAACATAGAGATATGATATATTTACAAAACAAACACTTCGGAGGTGAAAAATGGAAAATCTGAGTTCTTTAGGCACCTTGTTGGGAGGATTGGGTTTCCTTCTTCTTGGTTGTGGTTTGTTGTGGTGGGTTTCGCTATACGATAAATATAATAAGTCCAAGTAAAATAAAAGAAACTTAATCCAATACTCCTTTTTAATATCCGTAAATAGAGGGAAATGATGGCCGGCAAATGGAAGACTATCGGAGAAGGGTTAGCTGGGGTATCGATTATGGCAATATCTCTGATTACACCTTTTCTCAATCACCGGCGTAGATATTGGGGTGCCACCAATGATGAAATTCAACGGGCCTTACCGGGCGATGACCTGGTGCCCGACCTGAAAGGCGAGTACGTACACGCCATCACTATCAATGCGCGTGCCGCCGATACCTGGCCCTGGCTGGTGCAGATCGGACAGGGGCGGGGCGGATTCTACAGCTACGAGTTGCTGGAAAACATGATTGGCTGCAAGATAAAAAACGCCGATGAGATAGTCCCCGAGTGGCAGCACTTAGAGGTCGGGGACAGCATCCCGATGCACCCCACTATGGGCAGCCCTTATAAAGTCACCGCCAGTGAACCGAACCGCGCCCTCGTCCTTCTACTCAGAGTCGACATGCAAACCGGAAACACCTTTGAGCTCACCGGCAAGATACCGGAGAAGTACCAGAACTCCAGCTGGGTTTTCTTTCTCGACGAGCGTGATTACGGGACTACGCGGCTTATCAGCCGCTCCCGTAACGACTGGAACGATAGTCTGGGAAACACGCTGTTCTTCGGCATCTTTGGAAACTTCACACTAGAGATGGACCGCAAGATGCTACTCGGAATTAAAGAGCGGGTGGAGGCTGCTGGGACACGCTTTGTCACAGCTTAGGCCGGTGATAGAATAGTCAGGAGGGCGTATGAAACAAATACTTGAAAATGTCCCGCATCTGATTTGGAACGGACATGATGAATCAGTCCTGCGAAATGACGAACTCAGCGATGACTTACATATTGTTTCAGCAATAAAATTTACTTTGGACTACATCAATCGCCCTGTTAGCAAAACAGAAGTAGCCGGCTTAACCGGCGCCGCCTTTTATATGGGATGGAATGCTAAGCATCTATTCTCAGGCCAAGGTGGTTCGGTATTCCCGTTTCCTTACGAACAAGAAACCAGCTCGTATGATTCTCCATGCTGCTGTTATTTCAACCTGCTGTTCCAGTATACGGCCATACACCATGAGATAATTAGAAAAGGAAGCAGAAGCCTGTGGGACAAGATTTGTAGTTCAATAAACAACGGTGTTCCGGCTATAGCCGTCGAATGGGATCCTGCTGAGAGACGGGGACATTCAGCGATCATTAGTGGTTTTGACAGTGAAGAGAAGGAATTTCTCGGCAGAATATACGAAGGGAAAAAACGAGAAGATTACACTCAAATTACTCCTCAGAATCTTAATTACGCAATCGTTCTCACACCTGATGAATCTTGGAAAAATAAGCCATCTGGTACGGCAATGAGAAAATTCGGTATTCAGTCTCTTGCCAATGCTGTAAAGCTCTTGGAAGGTGCCTCTTTTAGTGATGAGGAAAAGTGGCAACTTGGCATCGGCTGCTACGAAACTCAGGCACGCCTCATACTTGAAAGGATGAATCCTAATTACGTTGATGGCCACACATATTTTCTTTTGGATCATTTTTTGTTCTGGAGAATGCAGGTTCTTCTGATATGCCGGTCTTATGCCTGCGAGTATCTACATTTTCTACTAAGTCAAAACGTACTTGACGACCAAAAAAGCTTGCTTGAAGCCATTATGATTGAATATGAACGGTTTAAAGATTACTTCAAATCCAAGCTCACAATCCACGCTAATCTTGAAAGCGTAACGAATGGTCGGCCTCTTATCTGGAACCACAACGGTAACAACATTCCTACAATGCAGCTGTTTATGTCGGAAGAAGGCAGGAGGGAATTTGCCTCGTTTCTGCACGATTTGAAACAAATCGAGGAGAAAACCCTGTCATTATTGAGGGATTTAGTCAATATTTATTCTAGCGTGTGACATAGACGGTTGTTTTGCTATTGGGCATATAGGTAATTTTTTGTCGATATCCTGAATCCAGTGGTATAATAGCCACACGGTAGCAGAGATGCCACAGAAACGGGAGAAGCTCGTCGCCGTCATCGGTGGAAATGAACCCTCCCCAGAAGAAGCCAGGCTGGCCGAAGAGGTTGGCCGTGAGCTGGCCAGGCGGGGTGCCATCCTGCTATGCGGCGGCCTCGGCGGTATCATGGAAGCCGCCTGTCGCGGTGCCGCCTCAGAAGGGGGCATCACCATCGGCATCCTCCCTGGAAATAGTCCGAAAGACGCCAATCCCTACGTCCGTATCCCGATAGTCAGCGGTACCGGATATGCCCGGAATATAGCAGTGGTCAAATCAGCTCAAGCAGTTATCGCTATCGGAGGCAGCTACGGCACCCTCTCCGAGATTGCTTATGCCCGGCAGAGTGATATCCCCGTCATTGGCCTTAACACCTGGTCGATATCACGAAACGGTCAGATGGATGACTCGATTATCGTCGCTGAAGACCCTGTCAGTGCAGTTAATATCGCCCTGAGTTCTGAGGAATAGGAGTATTATGTCAACTATAAGCAGCATCAAGGCCAGAGAAATCCTCGACTCCAGGGGTAATCCGACCGTAGAGGTCGAAGTGCGGCTTGCCGACGGTTCGATAGGTCGAGCGGCCGTCCCCTCCGGGGCCAGTACCGGCACCCACGAGGCGCTGGAACTCCGGGACCGAGACAAGGCCCGCTATGGCGGACTTGGCGTTCTCAAGGCTGTGGAAAACGTCAACAAAGAAATTGCCCCAGCCGTGATGGGGATGCCGGCTACCGACCAGGCAGCCATCGACCAGAAGTTAATCGAGCTTGACGGCACCGGTGACAAATCACGTCTCGGCGCCAATGCCATTCTGGGTGTCTCATTGGCTATCGCCCATGCGGCCGCCAGTGCAAACGGTGCGCCATTATATCAGCACCTCGGTGGAACAACTGCCACCATCCTGCCCGTACCCATGATGAATATCCTCAACGGAGGAAAACACGCCGCCGACTCGACCGACCTCCAGGAGTTCATGGTGGTGCCCGCCGGGGCCGGCAGCTTTCACGAAGCCCTGCGCATGGGCACCGAAGTCTATCACGCCTTGAAGAAGGTACTCAAAGACCGACGACTCAATACCAACGTAGGCGACGAGGGCGGTTTTGCCCCCAGTCTGTCATCTAACAAGGAAGCAGTAGAAGTCATCCTGGCAGCTATTGAGCAGGCCGGATACCAACCGGGCCACGACTGTTTCATCGCCCTCGACCCGGCGTCCAGTGAGTTCTACCAGAAAGGACGCTACGTTCTCACTCGTGAAGGCACAACACTTACCAGTGCCCAGATGGTGGACTTCTATGTCGGCTGGGTAAATGATTATCCCATAATCAGCATCGAGGACGGCATGGCTGAGGACGACTGGGACGGCTGGCAGCTCATCACCAGCAAACTGGGCACCACCACTCTACTGGTTGGTGACGACCTCTACGTCACCAATGTCGAGCGCCTGCAACGGGGTATCCAGCTGGCGGCTTCCAACGCCATCCTCATCAAGCTCAACCAGATTGGTACCCTCACGGAGACCATCGCCGCTGTCCGCATGGCCCGGGAAGCCGGCTGGAAATCGGTGGTCAGCCACCGCTCCGGTGAGACCGAAGATACTACCATTGCTGACCTGGTCGTCGGGCTCGGCACTGGTCTCATCAAGACTGGTGCCCCCTGCCGCTCCGAGCGCACCGCCAAGTATAACCGCCTCCTCAGAATAGAGGAGGAACTGGGCGACCGTGCCAGGTTCGCTGGTATCGAAGCATTCGGGCGTATGAAGAGTTGATTATCAGCACAAAAAAAGACCCGAAGGTTGATAGTATTCCTGTCCCCGCTTCTGCTATCATTACATGGGCAAGAATCCGCTAGGAGGCAAATATGACAACTAAAATTGGCATCAATGGCTTTGGGAGAATCGGTAGACTGACGCTGCGGACCATTCATCAGTACTATAAAGACAGCCTTGAGGTGGTCGCTGTCAACGATATTACCGACACCAGGACCAGCTCCCACCTCTTGAGATGGGACACCAACTACGGCCATTTCCCCTGTGAGTTGGGACCAGATGGCAACTCAATCATAGTTGACGGTCAAAAGATAACGACGTTGTCTGAGCGTGAACCGGCCAATATCCCCTGGAAGAATCTCGGGGTGGACATCGTTATAGAATCGACCGGACTGTTTACCGACGCCAAGCTAGCCGCTGCTCACATGAAAGGCGGTGCTAAGAAAGTGCTCATCTCAGCACCGGCCAAGAACGAAGACGTCACCATTGTCCTCGGCGTCAACGAGAGCCAGTATGACCCAGCCAAACACAATATCATATCCAATGCCTCCTGTACTACCAACGGCCTCGCCCCCCCGGCCAAGGTACTGACTGATAATTTCGGCATTGTCAAGGGACTGATGACCACTATCCACGCTTACACTAATGACCAGAAGGTGATGGACGTAGTACACAAGGACCTGCGACGTGCCCGCGCCGCAGCCCTTAACATCATCCCCACCAGTACCGGTGCTGCCGCTGCTATCGGCAGGGTACTCCCTGAACTGGATGGGCGCCTCAATGGCATCGCCCTCCGGGTGCCGACGTCCACTGTTTCCCTTGTCGACCTTATCGTTGAGCTCAGTACCAGGGTCACTGCAGAACAGGTAAATCAGGCATTCAAAGAAGCCGCTGACGGACCTATGGCAGGGATACTGGAATACTGCGAGCAGGAACTGGTCAGTATCGACTTCAAGGGAAATCCAGCAAGCTCCATCATAGACGCACCCAACACCACAGTCATCGGAGATAACATGGCCAAAGTACTAGCCTGGTATGACAACGAGTGGGGTTATAGCTGCCGCCTGGCTGACCTTGCCGCTTTTGTTGTCAAAAAGGGATTATAGTCAACATTTGACATATTGTGCCTGTATGTTTACAATAGCACCATCATACTTCTTGTCGAGGTGTAAAAGTGAAGTTACTGATCATTGGTTTTGGACAGTGCGGGTCTAATATTGCTGATAGCTTTGCCCGAATAAACAGCCGGGCCAAAGCCTCTTCGCCGTCAATACTGACCTCGCCGACCTGAGCGGACTGGCTCATATCAAGTCCGACTACCGCCACAGAATCCTTATTGGAGGACGAAAGTCAGGTGGTCACGGAGTTGGCAAGATAAATGAACTAGGCGCTGAAATCGCCAGAGAAGACGCCGACAAGGTTATCGACGCCATCCGGGCAACACCACGCTTCTTCGAATCAGATGCTTTCTTATTGATTGCGGGGGCTGCCGGAGGTACCGGTTCCGGCTCAATCTCAATCATGACCCAGATACTCAAGGAACGCTATATCGACAAGCCAATCTATAACCTCATTGTCCTTCCCTTCGAACACGAAGAGCGCACCGAGGAGAGGACCATCTATAACTCGGCCACCTGCCTGAAATCGGCCAGCGCCGTGGCTGATGCCATCTTCCTGGTCGATAACCAGAGGTACGTCAAGAAGAACGCTACTCTGAGGACTAACCTTGCCGGTATCAACCACCTCATCGTCGAGCCATTCTATAACATGCTCTGTGCCGGTGAGGAGAAGAAGCCCAAGTATGTCGGTGCCAGGCTACTCGATGCCGGAGACATCATCCAGAGTATAGCCGGCTGGTCTGTTATTGGCTACGGACAGGCACAATTGCCCCCCTTCCGTCTCCCCTTCCGGACATCACGCAACTTCCGTGACAAGAGCACGGAAATCCACCGTGGCATCGAGGCAATGGATGCCGCCGTCAGCGAGCTGTCTTTCAAGTGCAATCCTGCCGATGCTGCCCGCGCGTTGTACCTCGTCTCCGCCCCCAGCAAGGAGATGAACCTCACTGTCATCAAGGAACTCGGCGAATACCTCAAGAGCCTTGCTCCCGAAGCCATCATAAGAAACGGTGATTATCCGCGAAACAGCGGTGCCCTCGACGTCTCTATTATCCTGTCCGAACTCAGAGATGTGGAGAAGGTCAGGAGATACTATCTTGAAGCCGCCCAGGTCGTTAGCGCTATCCAGGAGCGGCAGAAAGATATCGATTCCAAGCTCAAGGAGATAGACGAAATCTCCAAAGACGTGCCGTCTCTCTTACAATAGACTTGAGTTACTCGGACTAACTACATGACGTTATCCCGATGGCCCCCTTAGGGGGGCCATCTTTTGTCTCTTACTCACCTGGGGAAAAGCATTACTGGCACCACAAAAAGCTATTCGTTTCTCTGAAAAAAATCTTTGGAAACCGACCGATATAGGGTATAATATAGGCGAAAAATGGCTTCACAGGTCTTTTATCGTAAATTTCGCTCACAAACACTTGCTGAAGTGGTGGGCCAGGAACCGGTAACACAAACGCTGCTTAACGCTCTCACCAGCAGCCGCATCTCACACGCCTATTTGTTCTGCGGACCGCGGGGCACCGGTAAGACCAGCACTGCCCGCATCGTTGCCAAGGCAGTCAACTGCCTGACCAATGGCCAGGGTGAGCCGTGTAACACCTGCGAAATGTGCCAGGCGATAACTGAAGGTAGGGCTCTGGACGTTATCGAAATCGATGCCGCCAGCAACACTGGGGTCGACGATATCCGGAGTCTTCGCGAGAAGGTTAATTACGCACCCAACCAGGCCCGCTACAAGGTCTATATCATTGATGAAGTACACATGCTCAGTACCAGTGCCTCAAACGCCCTGCTCAAGACCCTTGAGGAACCCCCGGCACACGTCATTTTTATCCTGGCAACTACCGAATCCCACAAGATACTCCCCACCATAATGTCCCGTTGCCAGCGTTTCGATTTCCACCGCATTGCTCAGGATGATATTGTAGGTCATCTTAACCACATCTGTAATGTCGAGGGTATCACTATTGAGCCGGAGGCGGTGCGTCTTGTCGCCAGGAGTGCCACTGGCAGTCTGCGCGATGCCCTCAACCTGCTTGAGCAGCTTACCACCTACTACGGCACCGATATCACACTGCACCAGACACGGGAAATGTTGGGCATCACCGGAGACTGGCGTACTAAAAAGCTCGCCAGGCATATCATCAACAACGATGTTGCCGTCGGTGTTGCCACCATCAACAGTGTCAACACCGACGGTTTGAACCTGCGACAGTTCAACCGGGAACTGGTCGAATACCTGCGAGGATTGCTGCTGGTCAAGACCGGTGCTGAGGAAGCGGTGGACCTCACCGCTGAAGACCTCGCCGAGCTGAAAGAACTGGCATCCCAGGCCTCACTCCCACAGGTACTGAAAGCAGTTAAGGTCTTCGGGCAGCTTGAGCTTGACCTAGAGAGCCACTCCACCCTGCCCCTGGAGCTGGCCATCGTTGACTGCAGCCTGGCATCACTGCCAGAGCAGGAGAGACCTGCCCAACAACCCGAATACGAGGCTCCCCAGCCCCAAAAGAAGGCGGCGGCAGCACCACCCACCTCCCGACCCGAGGAGTCCCAGCCAGTACCTGAAACCACCCCAGCCGAGGTAACCCCATCCGCGTCCTATGCCAGTTCCCCCCAGACATTTGATGATGAGATAGCAAGATTGCGGCAGGACTGGAAAAGGCTGATTGCAGAAGCGCCACCGGAAATCAGAAGGACACCAGCAATGGCAATTCTCCGTAGCGCCGGTGTCATGCCGGTATCGATTGACAACGGGACGGTAATACTCTCCTCCAGATACCCCTATCTTAAAGAGAAACTTGAGGACCCGGAAAACCAGAGAGTGGTCGAAAATGCTATCAGTAGTTTTCTAGGACGCCCGTGCCGGGTGCGTTGTGTCTCCGAAGACAATCACCTGGTTAGAGAAGCCCTGAGACTGGGAGGTCAGATTGTTAATACGGAGGAAGAATGAACTTATCAATGATTAACCAGGCACGTCAACTCAAAGCCCAGCTCGACGAGGCCCAAAAGGAACTGGCCAAGACTGAGGTTGTTGCTGAGGCTGGCAAGGGGGCCGTCAAGGTCACGGCCAACGGCCAGCAGCAGATACTGTCAGTCACAATATCACCCGAAGCAATGGACGCCAATGATGTGAAGCAACTGGAGCGGTTGCTTCTAAAGGCAATTACTGACGCTCAGGCTAAATCTCAAAAAGTGGCCAACAAGCGTATGAAGAAGTTAACCGGCGGTATCCACATTCCCGGTCTGTTCTGACGGAGAGTTTACATTGCATCAGAGGTCTATACCTGCAGCTGACGCCATAAACCGGCTTATCGAGGAGTTGAACAAGCTACCCGGCATCGGGCCCAAGAGTGCCCAACGCCTGGCCTTTTACCTGCTCCGCGCCCCCCGGGAGCAGACCAGTCTCCTCGCCGACACGATACTCACTGTTAAGCAGAAAATCACGCTGTGCTCAACCTGCTGCAATGTCACCGATACTGACCCATGCCCTATCTGCCGCAGTGACCAGCGGGACCAGAGTATGATTTGCGTGGTAGAGCAACCCCAAGACATCCTAGCCATCGAACACACCGGGAGTTATCGAGGCCTCTATCACGTACTGCATGGGGCTATCTCACCGACCGAGGGCATCGGCGCTAATGATGTCAGGATTACGGAGCTTACCAGTCGATTACAGAATGGGACAGTACAGGAAGTCATCCTGGCCACCAATACCAACCTCGAAGGTGAGCAGACTGCCCTATACCTTAACCAGCTCCTTTCGCCACTCGGTATCAAGGTTACCCGCCTTGCCCATGGACTCCCCTTCGGCACGGAGCTGGAATACGCCGACGACAACACCCTGACCCGTGCCCTCGAAGGCAGACACACGCTTTAGATACCAAACCAATCGGTAGCAGCAGATACCAGGAAAAGCACCTCTAGTATTACAGCACTAGCCATAATAGGAGCCGAAATGACCAGCCAGCACGGGGGATACAAGGAATGGGAGTTCGTTGCCGAGTACTATGATGCAGCCTACCAGACCGCTCGACAGAAGGATGTAGATTTCTTTGTAGGCTATTCGCAACACACTGGTGGTCGGACTCTAGAGCTGGGGTGCGGTACTGGACGCGTATTGATACCCACTGCCGCTGCCGGTTGCGAAATCACCGGCCTCGACATATCGTCCTACATGCTTAACATCTGCCGCGAGAAACTATCGCAACAACCAGAAAAAGTACAGGGGCGTGTGAAGTTGGTCCAGGGTAACATGACCGATTTCGACACCGGTGAGATATATTCACTGGTAACGACACCCTTCCGCCCCTTCCAGCACCTTACTACCGTGGACGAGCAGAAGGCCTGCCTTAACTGCACCAACCGCCACCTTACTCCGGGCGGACTGCTGATTCTCGACCTCTTTCACCCATACCCACCAAGACTGGTACCTGACCCCAAATACATGTCCGAAATTGAAGACCTGACCGAGATGGAACTACCCGATGGTCGCCTTTTTCGGCGTACCAACCGTACAGCCGCCTATCACCGCGAGCAGCAGTACAACGATATTGAGCTTATCTACTACATTACTCATCCCGATGGAAGGCAGGAGCGACTTGTCCAGGCATTCCCTTTCCGCTATTTCTACCGTTATGAGGTAGAGCACCTGCTTGAACTTTGTGGATTCCGGGTGATCGATATCTTCGGGGACTACGACCGCTCACCATTTTCCAACGACTCCCCGGAGATGATATTTGTTGCCGAGAAGAAAGATTGAACTCATGCCCAGTCTAACTGGAATAAAGGCTATTTCCTTCGACGCCGACGGTACCCTGTGGGACTTCCAGCAGGTAATGCGCCATTCTCTCGGCAAGGTCATGGAAGAGCTGGAGCAGCTCGACCTACAGGCAGCCGCAGCACTCGATATCAATAAAATGATTGCCATACGGAATCGGGTAGCTGAAGAGATGAAGGGCAAAACAACCAACTTTGAAGAAATACGATTTCAAGCGTTCAAACGCACGCTTGAGGAAATTGGTCGCCCCGACGAGAAACTGGCACACCATCTCAATGAGGTCTATTACCGGCACCGCTTTGAGGACACCGAACCCTATGAAGATGTTCTGCCGACACTGCAAACGTTGCGGGAGCGGTATAACCTTGGCTTGTTATCAAACGGCAACAGCTACCCAGAGCGCTGCGGATTCGAGGGTATATTTCACTCAGTAGTCTTCTCACAGGACCACAATGTTGAGAAGCCCGACCCAGAGATATTCAGGATTGGCCTCAGGGAGCTTGGGTGTTCAGAAGCAGAACTGCTACATGTCGGCGATTCCCTGGAAAATGACGTCGAGGGAGCGCATAATGCCAGCATCAGGTGTGCCTGGCTGAATCGAGACCATCTCGAGAACAACACCAACATTACACCGGACTACGAGATAAGCTCACTTACAGAGCTACTGTACATGCTGCCATGATCAGACCGAGAAATTACCAGACGGAAGCCGTCATCATCAAGAAGACCAGGCTGGGGGAGGCCGACAGCATCCTTACCATGTACACACCTGATATGGGCAAGATTCAGGGGTTTGCCAAGAGCCTGCGGCGTCCCCGGAGCAAGATGGCCGGCCACCTCGAACTGCTGACACATAGTAAGGTCTCGCTGGCGCGGGGACGAAACCTGGATACGATAACCGGTGGCCAGACCATTACCGCTTTTCTTCCCCTGAAGAGCGACTTATGGCTGACGTCTTACGGACTCTATGCCATCGAACTGGTCAACCAATTCACCGCCGAACACGTCGAGAGCCCACCCCTGTTCCAACTGCTGCTTGATACTATGCACAACCTCTGCCAGGAGGAAACTAATAAGGAATCTACCCTGCGCTACTTCGAGCTACACCTGCTCCATGAAGTCGGCTACCGTCCCCAACTACAGCATTGCGTCACCTGCAAGTCACCCCTTCAGCCGGTCACCAACTACTTCTCCCCAATTGCCGGGGGTACCTTGTGCCCTAATTGCGGCCCACAACAAGTACTCAGCCACCCACTCACCACCAACGCCCTCAAGGTGCTCCGGTTCTTCCAGGAAAACGACTACAACACCACCAACCATCTCAAGATAGACCAGGAGCTGTCACAGGAGCTGGAAGCAATCATGAGAGGCTACATCAAGTATCTCCTTGAGCGTGATGTCAAATCGGTCGACTGGCTGGATACCCTACGGGCACAGATGACACAGGCAAACTCCAGTCAACAAGCCACAACCTAGGATATGGCTCTCCCCATCATCAGTAGATACATTTAGCGACTCCCACCACTTTACTATAACTCAAAGATAGCCTATACTGACACATGTAAAATAATCGCCCATCATCGAGAGTGAAAAATGCCATCCAGACAGGAACGTATTGTCCAACAGAGACTGGAGAAGCTTGAGCGGATTCGGAAGCTGGGTATTGACCCCTACCCCAACCGGTACCACCGCAGCCACTCCACCCGTGAGGCCGTGACCCTGCTTGAGCAGGTAGAAGCCGGTCAGGCCAAGCAAGGTAAGGTCAGCGTGACCGGGCGTATCATGGCCAAACGAAAGATGGGTAGAAGTGCCTTCTTCGATATCCGTGACAACTCCGGTAAGATACAGCTGCTCTTCAAGGACATCGACCGATTCAAGCAGAAGGAGCGGGAGCTTTTCGATGACCTCGATACTGGTGACTTCATTGGTGTGGAAGGTGATCTGCTCCGCACCCGTACCGGCGAGCCAACGGTTGACGTGAAAAGCTTCACTCTGCTGGCAAAATCACTACAACCCCTGCCCGAAAAATGGCACGGCCTCAGTGATGTCGAGACACGGTACCGGCAGCGCTACCTCGACCTGATATCCAACGCCGAAACAAGGCACACCTTTGAGATACGCAGCCAGGTCATCACCGCCATTCGGCAGTTCCTTAACGAGCGAGGCTTCGTTGAAGTGGAAACCCCGGTGCTACTGCCCTCGGCTGGTGGTGCGCTCGCCAAGCCCTTCGTCACACACCACAACACTCTTGATATGGATTTATATCTGCGTATCGCCACCGAGCTTCACCTCAAGCGCCTCATCATCGGTGGTTTCGATAAAGTCTATGAGATAGGACGTACCTTTCGCAACGAGGGCATCTCGACGACACACTCCCCTGAGTTCACCATGCTTGAAAGTTACGAGGCTTATGCCAACTACCTCGACGTTATGCAGATGGTCGAGGAGATGGTCTGTGCCGTATGCGAGCAGGTTATGGGTACCCTGCAGCTAGAGTTTGCCGGAAACGTTATCGACCTCACTCCCCCATGGCAACGCGTCACCCTGCGCGATGCCGTCAAGGAGTACAGCGGCATCGACTTTGTTTCGTTCCCCATGGCGGATGGCCTGCGGGCACGGATGCGCAACCTGGAGATGGAGGTTGATCCGGAGAGCAACTGGGCCAAACTCGTCGATGAACTCCTCAAGACCTTCGTCAGACCCAAACTCATTCAGCCTACCTTTGTCTATGACTACCCGGTCTCCATGTCCCCCCTGGCCAAGATTAAGCCTGGCGAAAAGAGAGTGGTCGAGCGATTTCAGGCCTTTGTCGGCGGTAGCCTTGAGCTTGGCAACGCTTACAGTGAACTCAACGACCCCATCGAACAACAGGAACGGTTCGTTGAGCAGATGCAGGAGCGCCACGGTGAAGACGAGGAGAGGTGGACGATAGACGAGGACTTTTTGCTGGCCCTGGAGTATGGTATGCCCCCCACTGGCGGGCTGGGAGTCGGCATTGAACGGCTGGTGATGCTGCTGACCAATCAGCAGTCAATCCGCGAGGTAATCCTCTTCCCCCACCTCAAAGAGAAACCGTAAGGAGGTGGAATCCATGGCCGATGCAAACTTAGCACCTGTTTGCGGGCTATATTGTGGAAGCTGTGAGTATCTCGGAGCGCAGTGCCGTGGCTGTGGTCACGAGCAGGGTAAGCCGTTTTGGACGAAAGGAATAGATATTGAAGTCTGCCAGCTATACGATTGCTGTGTCAACACAAAGCACCTTGAGCACTGTGGCTTGTGCGATGACCTCCCTTGCGAGATGTTCCTGTCGCTACGTGACCCCTCTCTCAGCGACGAGGAGTTCGAGAAGTCCCTGATGGAACGACAGGAAGTCCTCGAGAAGAGAAGCCTCATCGGCACGGAACAGTGGCTTCAAGAGAAATCATGAAGGGGAGAAGGTGATGTCGGCGGTACCAGCCTTCGAGATAGGCATTTGGAATGCCTGGATTCTCATTATTCCCTACCTTCTGGTAAACTTCGGGTTGCCTTTTATCACTATCGATAGGAAGTCGACCTTCTGGATGTGGCCGTCATATACCAGATTAGAGAGAATTTGTTTAGTTATTGGAATGCTCCTTATGGGCGGTATGTGGATTTACAGCATCTTCTTGCCACTGAGTACTGGCACAGGCTGGTTCTATGCTGGTCTCTTTGTCTATCTCCTGGGATGGGTTTTCCTCGTCTTGGCATATCTGACGTTCATGGCTACTCCAGTTGATAAACCAAACACTACAGGCATTTACCGATTTTCTCGGCACCCCTGGTATCTCGGCATGCTTCTTATCTATATTGGCACTGGCATTGCCAGCGCTTCTTGGGTTTACCTCCTAGTAGCCTTAGCATTACTGGCTACATACAGAAGTGCTTATTTGATACCAGAAGAACGTATGTGTTGCGAGAGGTTTGTTGAAGCCTACCGTGAATATATGGATAGAACGCCCAGGTGGATTGGCATACCAAAATGACGTATAAGGGGAGTCTAAGAGGGGTGAATCCCCTCTTCTACAACCATTTCCCCCTCTCCTTCAAAGGAGAGGGGGATACAGGGGGTGAGATTGATATGAATATTCTCAGGAGAACCCTATGCTAGACATTAGACTCATTAGAGATAACCCGGACATCGTCCGGCAGGCGCTGGACAACCGACAGGAAGATAGTACTGTACTGGATGAAATCCTGGAGCTGGACACCGAGCGTCGTCAGAAGGTAACCGAACTGGAAGACCTGAGGCACGCCCGCAAAGAGCTGGCGCGAGACAGACAAGCGGATACCTCCGAGAGGGGTCGTGACCTGCGCAACATGATAAAAGACCTCGAAGATGAGGTAAAAAATATCGAGACCGGCCTCGAAGACCTGCTGCTCCAGCTACCGAACATCCCCCACCCCTCAACACCGGTCGGCCAAGGTGAAGACGACAACATCATCGTACGTACCTGGGGAGAACCGAAGACCTTCGACTTTACCCCCACCCCCCACTGGACGCTGGGGGAGTCCTTGGGTATTATCGACTTCGAGCGTGGCGTCAAGCTCTCCGGCTCGCGGTTCTATGTGCTCAAGGGACTGGGGGCACGCCTGCAGCGGGCACTGATTGCCTTCATGCTCGACCTGCATACCAGCCAGCACGGCTACCAGGAGATATATCCGCCCTTCATGGTCAAGCGTGAGTGCATGGTGGGCGCCGGCCAGCTACCCAAGCTGGACGAGAACATCTACCGTGATGTGGAGGACGACCTCTGGTTCGTGGGCACGGCCGAGATTCCGCTGACCAACCTTCACCGCGACGAGATTATCCCGCCAGGGATGCTACCCTTCTACTACGTTGCCTACACCGCCTGTTTCCGCCGCGAGAAGATGTCGGCCGGCAAAGACACGCGGGGCATCAAGCGCGGGCACCAGTTCGACAAGGTGGAGATGTACAAGTTCACCGAGCCGGAGACCTCATACGAAGAACTGGAGAAGATGGTGGCCGACGCCGAGGATGTCTGCCAGCAGTTACAGCTACCCTACCGCGTCACCGAACATTGCACCGCTGATATCGGCTTTACCGCTGCCAAGTCATACGACATCGATATGTGGGCGCCGGGCTGTGAGGAGTGGCTCGAGGTAAGCTCTTGCTCCAACTGTACCGACTTCCAGGCGCGCCGCACCAATATCCGCTACCGGCCCGCCCCGGATGCCCGGCCCCAGTTTGTCCATACACTCAACGGCTCCGGCCTGGCTCTGCCACGGCTGATGATTAGCATCATGGAGAACTACCAGCAGGCCGACGGCTCAATCGTTGTGCCGGAAGTATTAAGGAGGTTTGTGGGGGCAGAGGTTATTACCTCCCATTAATCCACTCCCACTTTTCGGCAAGCTCCTCGGCCTCTCTTATCATGTTGTCGATGAACTCTTTAACGGTCGGTACACTCTTTATGGCGCCCACCGCCAGAGAGCCCACCCGGCTCGGCTCCGGTACATTCGGGTCGCCCTCCCAGTCACCGGCACTCGGCTGGACACGCTCCAGCATCGGCAGCCACTCGTTCAGCGGTAAATTGCCCCGTTTACGCATCACCTCCGCGTAGTCTTTCGGAGAGGCATGGGACATTACCCGCCAGCGCAGCCTAGGATTATCCGGGCTGGAGCTGACCATGTCCTGCTTGGAAGCCTCGTTGGTCGGGCACTCCTTAGTGGCCATGAAGGCGGTGCCCATCATAATACCATCGGCCCCCATTGCCAGCGCCCCCAGCAGACCACGGGCATCACCGATACCCCCGGCAGCCACGAAGGGCACCTTGAACTGCGGCGCTCCCCAGGTAACATTCATAAAGGTCGGTAGCTGCTCCGGGTTCTTGAAACCGACTCCCTCCACCCCGACCACGATGACAGCGTCCGCCCCGAGTTCCTCAGCATGCAACGAGTCCTTTACCCGGGCTGTCTTGTGTATCCACTTGAGACCCGACTCCTTGATACGGGGAGCCAGGGAATCAGGCCGGTAGACAGCCGTCTCTACCGGCACCTTTTCCTCGATACATACTTCGAGCATCTCGTCAATTCTGGGACAGATACCGAAACTCAGGTTCACCCCGAATGAACCGCTGGTTGCCTTCCGGCAACTCCTGATGTCCTCACTTAACTGCTCCGGTGTCCGTGAAGTAGAGGCCGTAATAAGGCCGTGGACACCTGCCTCAGCACAGGCCGCAGCAAACTCCCAGTTGCCAAACCCCGCGTAGGCGCCCTCAAGGATGGGGTACTTACAATCGAACATTTCGGTGATACGGGTCTTCCATTCCATTCATTTCCTCCTACTAACGCATACTTAGAGAATAGCGAAAACACCTGGTAGCGTCAAATCTGACGGACGCAAAGAAGATTGACGTCTTGCATTCCACACGACTATACTTGACTCTTACAGAAGGGAGTAATTGTCCAAGGAGAGGCAAAAATGGCAGAGATGTATGAGGTGCGCGCTAAGGTAATCTCGCAAAAAGGCACCTGTGGCGCCGGCCACAAGGTAGGCGACGAGTGGGTAATTGGCTACAGGACACCCGAAGGTATCTGCCTATCCGCCCTTAATGCAATGTTACCCAATGCCCTGGTACTGATGTTCAGCGGGACATTTCCCTGGGGCTCTGATCCGGATTCCACAACGGTCGCCTGCCCCGATGCCGCCAATCCAGTAGTCTTCGAACTCAGGCGAGTCCGTTAGTATATTCCGGGCAAGAGCATTCTCAACCGGCTCAAAGGACTACGCTACATTTGTCGTGGACGCCCCGTGCCACATTAGAAGCCACTGGCACGATAAAGGTCGGTGCGGGTGTACAGGTAGGTCTTCTCCGGGTCTGCCGTGTCAGGCATGACACCCATGTCTACCAGACAGTCCTCACATAAGTTCTCGCCGTGGTGCACGTAGACCTTGCCCGGGTATTCATTGGGCTGGTCCGAAAACTCGCGGTTGCACTTCTCGCACTTAACTTTCATTTCCCCCTCCTGATACCACCACTTAAATGGGAGACCCTAATATAGTCTTTTGTACACCCGGATGTCAACTGCTGACACAAGTATGGGAAACGCCCAAAATAGAAATACATGGCACCACTTGTTATAATACCCTCAGACTCTCTCTGGAGGGGTGTCCGAGAGGCCTAAGGAGGCGGTCTTGAAATCTGTAAAAAAGCCATCTCTGAAGCTAAATCGGTTTTTCCATATCCTCCATTTTGTGCGTAAATGTCCATTATGTCCGACTATGTTTGTGCGTAAATGTCCATTATGTCCGACTATGTTTGCAACAAATTAGTAGCAAATTCGTAGCAAGAATCGGCATAGTTTTCAGCATGAGCCACACGTAAAGACTTAGCCCGAACCCACAGAAAAAATCCGTCTCATCAGTAATAATATAACGTCTAATGACCCCATTGGATGTAATAGAATATGCCTAGTTTGCTATAATCTTATCGGATAAAAAATTCATTGCACGCAGGCAGTTATGGATTTGAGTACCATAATCAAGCTTATCGTCAGCATCCTTGCCAGTTTTGCAGCCGGAGGCATTGGTAACCTTTTCACGTTTAAAGC